>Ga0307990_1001132_pt1 | contig 22755 bp, 14 predicted proteins | sample EllFjometagen129_FD_203168 | JGI IMG/M metagenome (GOLD analysis project Ga0307990, IMG submission 203168) | Marine microbial communities from Ellis Fjord, Antarctic Ocean - #129 | ecosystem: Environmental > Aquatic > Marine > Unclassified | place: Southern Ocean | collected 2014-10-08
GACACCCGTTTTTCGATGTTGTCCGCCCCGTCGATCTGGAACATCCTGAATCCGGCGTTGCTCGTTCTGCGGACATTTTCAATCACCCTCTCTCACAATATTGGACCATCGATCCTCCGGCATGGAAGGAATTTCGATACAGGCTGAATCAAATTGCGCCCTCCGAGCAAAGTCTCACTGATCCATTGGTTCTAAGCAAAATAAACCGCCTTGTGGTTGAATTCATCGCCGAATACTGCACGCCGGCTAATAGAAGCGCATTAGCGCAGCGACTTTTGGATTTGGCCTGGATTTGCATACTGGATGATGAGCGTGAAACAGCCCTTCTGGCTTACGCAACCTCGCTGGCGGTTGAGGACAATGCCACTCCGGTTGAAAGTATCCCATTTTGCAATGCTCTTCTTTCACGCTTTTTTGATTCGGTGAACAAGAATGATCAATCGGCGCCGAAAATCATTGTTCCCTAGAACCTGACGGCTACGCACATAATATTCTTTCTCAAACGTGAGGATAGTATCCCCGAAATCACGATTTGCCTTGCAAGGGTTTAGGGCCTGAGTTTAGAGTCTATCAAATTACGAATGGCAAATTACGAGTGGTAAACTCATTCCGCATTCCGCATTCGAAATGCCAAATTTTCCCTTGCGTTACGGAGTCATTATATAGTCGTACTCAGCCGTCGCGATCCGCAGATCGGCCAAAGCCGAAACCAGACGAGTTTTAGCCTGTATATAAGTGAATTGCGCGTCCAGGAGATCGAGATTTGTCGCCGCCCCCAAAAGCTCACGTTCTTTGACGACTTTCATGTTTTCGTCGGCGAAGGCGAGTTCTGATCGAGCCGCTTTCACTCTTTGTGCTGAGGATCTTTTATTGAGTTGCGCCGAGTATGCCCTTGTCAAAAAGGCCCTCTGATATTCGTCGCGCGAAACTCGAGCAGCCTGAACCTTTCTGTGAGAACTCATGATTCCGAATGCGCCGCCGAGGCTTTGAAAAATCGGCACTTCGAGGCTCAATGTCGCCGTCCAGCTTTCGTCGCCGTCAAGCCCCATTGTATCGTTGGACTCCCATCCATAATTGAAGACAAAATTCAGCTTCGGCAATACCGAGGAAGCCGAACCCATACGCTCACTTCTCGTCAGCCCGACAACCGCGTCCATTTCTTTGACGCCCGGATGTGCACTAAACTCGGAAAAATTTGGAAACTCCGTTAAAATTTTCATTGGTTTTTCAAATCCGGGTTCCGCGTTCAAATCCATCTGCGGAAATTCCCACTGCCTGTTCAATTCAGTTCCCATAACCATATTCAGATTCAAGCGCGCCAGGCGAAGCGTATTCGAGGTCTCTATCAAATCGCCTTCAACCTGCGCAACCTGACTTTCCCAACGAAGAATTTCCGCCTTGCTGACCTGCCCAACTTCGAAACGCGCCTGCGTGAGCTTGAGTGTTTCCTGTGCGAGCGTTAAAGCTTCCTGACTAGTGTTTTCCAGCGCGAAGGATTTCTGAGCTTGGTAATATGCCTGCTTAACCTCATTGACCGTCGTGGCCTCCAGATCCCGTGAGTGATGACCTTGTCGTCTTTTTTCCATTGTTGCCGCGTGTATATTGGCAATCTCGGCTCCGCCGTTGAAAATGGGCTGCACGACCTGAATGCTGGAAGAATAGGTATCTTCCCATGCGCTCGGCTCAAGATCCGGAATAAACTTTTTTTGTTCTTCGTAGGCCTTCTCGATTTTATCGTAAGTATCCGGATCGATCCGTGTCACCGAACTGTTGAAATATACTTTTGGCAGATAAGAACTCACACTTCCCGCCTGTCCCCATTTCGCAGCTGATTCCGAGTATTTCTGGGCATTCATGGATCGATTATTTTGCAATGACAAAGCCACCGCATCCTCTATGGTGAGAGTCTCAGCTCCTACCCCTTGAACTGCGCCAATGACTAATGAAAAAATTGCGAAAGCAATCAAATAAGATTTAGCAATCATTTGCCTCTCCAAAAATGAGGTGTCTCACTCGGATATTAGCTATAACAGCAAGGTATCGTTTGCGAGCAAACTTCCACGTTCATCTTTATATGAAAAACGAGCAAATTTGAATCAGTAGGTTTGGTCCCTTTTAAAAACTCTAACGCAAAGAATCGTGGCGAGCTTCAATGATCTTGAAATGATTTGTTCCAAACAAGCAAACCGCGATTCAGGCGGTGAAATATCGCTGTGACCCGAATACGAACAAATTTTCATGCGCGACAAGAAGTCAGATTGAAGAAAAATATTATTTTTGCATTGGCGCAGCTATCCAACAGGCTCAAGATTAGGTGATTTCAGCTTAACCGCAGCAACCTCCATCGTCATCATCGTCATCTTCCGAAGACGCAGGAGGCTCATCATAATCGTCGGCATCGTCATCGCCAAAATCATCATCCGCATCGTCGTTCAGATCGTCGTTGATATCGTCATTAATGTCATCGTTGATGTCATCGTTCAGATCATCGTTGATGTCGTCGTCCAGATCGTCGTCCATATCATCGTCGCCCGGGATAGTGGTCGTTGTCGTGGCATCCGGGTCATAGGTAATCCAAAGCGCCCATGACACGAGTTCGCCAATATCTCCACTTTTTCGATCACAAATGGATAGCGTCCATTCTCCTTGCGAATATTCCCCGTTGAACCAGTCAAGAGAACGGGTGTAATCGGTGGTGTCGTAGGGCACGAAGTCGCGATTGCCATAACTCTGGTCGGCATCATCAACGCCGTTGTTGGGAATATTGACCGACTCCTGATCGAAAGTGCCGTAAAGGTTTGCTGAAGAATCACCGAACTGTGTCGCACGGTCATTATAAAGTGTGACGAGCGTTCCTTCCGGTGATTCCAGCATGATGAGCAAATCTCCGCGATAGGAATGCTCAACCAAAATTCCGACATCCACATCAAGAATTGAATAATCTTCGGCAACATCAATGACGTCGCTGCTCACGAAAGTGTCGCAGTAATCGTCAGTCAGTGAAATGATGTCAGTGGATTCTCCGAAAATCATATTTTCAGGAAGTGTTGTTGTGGTTGTGCTGGTAGTGCTAACCGTGGTTGTCGTAGTCGGCGCAACCGTTGTCGTTGTAGTTGGCGCAACCGTAGTCGTCGTGGTCGGTTCCTGGGTCGTCGTTGTAGTCGGCGCAACCGTTGTCGTCGTAGTCGGCTCCTGCGTCGTCGTTGTAGTCGGCGCAACCGTTGTCGTCGTAGTCGGCTCCTGCGTCGTCGTTGTGGTTGGCGCAACCGTGGTTGTCGTAGTCGGCTCCTGCGTCGTTGTCGTAGTTGGCGCAACCGTAGTTGTCGTAGTCGGTTCCTGCGTCGTTGTTGTAGTTGGCGCAACCGTTGTTGTCGTGGTCGGTTCCTGCGTCGTTGTCGTGGTTGGTGCAACCGTAGTCGTCGTTGTAGTCGGCGCAACCGTTGTGGTTGTAGTCGGTTCCTGCGTTGTAGTCGTAGTCGACGCAACCGTTGTGGTTGTAGTTGGCGCAACCGTAGTTGTTGTGGTCGGTTCCTGCGTCGTCGTTGTAGTTGGCGCAACCGTAGTTGTTGTGGTCGGTTCCTGCGTCGTCGTTGTAGTTGGCGCAACCGTAGTTGTCGTGGTCGGTTCCTGCGTCGTCGTTGTAGTTGGCGCAACCGTAGTTGTCGTGGTCGGCTCCTGCGTCGTAGTCGTAGTCGGCGCAACCGTAGTCGTCGTGTTCGGCTCCTGCGTCGTGGTGGTGGTCGCAATAGTTGTCGTTGTCACCCATTCGTCGCAGTAATAAGCTAGACCGCGAAGGGCACCATTATCGTTGAATCCATAATCTTGTATGTTAACCCAGGCCCCGGGACTGCCAAACCAAGTGTGTCCTAAATCATTACTTGCGTCGACAGATACGTAGTTTGCGCCGCTGACTGTTTCAATGGCCACACACCAGGAACCAGAATTAATCGGAGCCAATCCGCTGACATCATGAGTCAGCCATTGACCGGCAGTAATCGTCTCGTTGGATGATGAGTACAGTGCAGGACCTTCCGGCGGTCCATTGCCGTCAGGGTCAACAAAAACGTGATACTTTAATGAGCTGCCGGTTGTTGAATTGAAATGAGCTAAAACCTCCCCCAAGTATGACGGATAGTGATCCGGTGTTATGCAAACTGACGCGTACCAACCAGGAGAATCGTTTCCAAGACTTGTCTCCAAATCGCCGTCGTCCTCGATAAGATTCTCCGTCGCCTGGGTAACGCAATTGGGTATTGTCGTGCTGGTGGTGCTGGTCGTGGTTGTGACTGTCGTCGTGGTCGTTGTAGTCGAAGTCGATGTTGTTGTGGGCGGAGTTGTTGTCGTGGGAGGAGTCCCAACCACGCTGACCGTATCCTGATAAGGAATATAGTTATGCCCCGTAACAACGACATTCAGATCATTGGAACTGATCAATTGGACGAAGTTCACGGTGGCTGAGCCGCCGGATGATTCGGCGGTTCCCAGGATTTGCCCTTCCTGCGTTAGACTGACAAGAGCCCCGTCCGGATTCACGTTGACCGTGAAACTTGTCGCCATGGCGTTAACGGTTGCGTCATGTGAAACAATCAGGTTCTTGGGGACCCCGGTCCAAATTCGCATGGTTGGATCGCCGAACCACAGGAATTCTTCATAAGCCACCTGCACGGACGAATAAAAACCATAGACGCTGGACAAATAGATTTTGCCATAGTTCATCACGTCGCCCATGCGAAAATCCGTATCGTCGAGTCCGGCGCCATATGTCGGGATATAACTGGGATACAACGCGTCGAACCATCCCCAAATCATTCGGTCATTGATTCCCGAATAACTCACACGCGTGGCGCCCATGACTCCGGCGGCTCCGCCATTTGTATTGCTAAACCAACGCTCGGTAAATGTCGGCCAGGGTGATTCGCTTTTGTCGCAAGACATGGAATCATCTGTTTCCGTATCGAACCAACCCGTCTCGCAGTTGATGGAAAACACGACGGGAAGCAAAGCGCCGTTCGTTAATGCATCAACATGAGTCGTATAATACGCCGGTTCGGCCCACCCGCCGATGAATCCGTGATCACGATGTAAAACAAGGAAGGTTCCGTCGTTGATAGCGGTCGTAATATCCGCCGAACTACCGTCCCAGGCGAAGCCGCCGGCTTTCTGCAATTCCGCCGGCAGATCGTAGGTCGATAATCCCAGTGAACCGGTCCACCAGTCAGCAAACCAAAAAAAGCCACTCTGATTCCAATAAAGTGGATCAATTTCCGCTTCGGTCTGATAGATGCGTTGCGGTGAATAGCCAAGGCTCGTTTCCACGTTGGCGAAATACTGATAGGACTCCTCGGAGGTCAGCGCGAACCTGCGTGCTGCCTGGCCGTCGGCGGCTTCGTCGTCGGCAACATCCTGGAAGTAACCCGCATGCGTCGTCCTTAAGTAAAATTCGTTATTTGCCGGTGGATTGTTTTCATAAGCAATAATTTTCGCGATACGATCATTGGCCACCGTAAGAGTATCCACCGGTATGCGGCCATGGGATATATCCGGCACGTAATCCGTACCATCCACGCAGGCGTAATACTGATCTGCGGCGATTTGACAGGTGGCGCCGTAATCTGTGTAGGGATGATTCATTCCATAGAATGTCGGAACAAATTCGGCGTCGCCAAGAATGAGAAGCCATTTTGGCGCCGGGGTCCAGGTGTCGTAAGCAGTTTGAACGAAGCTTTTGATCTCAATCGAAGTCGTCCCGGTTTGCGCCGTCGTTCTCACTTCCGTGTCGATGCCGGTTTTGATTTTCCAGTCTTTTAGGGTATTGGCGGCGTCGAGAAAATCCGCATGAGTGATGATCAAAAGGTCAGCGCCATAAAAAGAATCAGGCGAGTTTAATACGGCTGATACGCACTCGCTCATTTCTTTTTCCAACGACAGTTTTGGGGCGTTAACAAATGCGCTCTCATAGATGGGGGTGAAATTGTCGGCGCCAAGGCAGGGATCCCGCAGAAAACTATCGCTTCCCCCTGTAAATTCAACGCTAACGCGAACTTCATCGAAAACCTCTAACTGACGTTGCACCGGATAATACCGATAGTTCGTCACCCATACCCCGCTGAAACGAACGCCGCGCATATTCTGTTCGGGATCCAGATAAGCGAGTTCGCTGGGAAATACTGAATCGCTTTGATAGGCCTCCTGGTTGAAAGCGAATGGTTCTTGTCCACCTTTGGTGTCAGGCTGAAAGGGTTGCACCGGATAAAGCAAAACATCGTCGATGATGTGCGATTTCCCATATTCGATACTCAGTTGCACCTGCGCGCCTGTTGGAATAGCGAACATTTTATGCACATAGGGGATTTCCGGCTTGCCTATATCTCCGGCAAATGCGGCGTTCGAGTACGCAAGCCGTGTGAAATCAATCCCCTGCTCGCGAATTTCCAATTGCTGAACTGCAACCGGCGAAAGAACGAATTTCATTTCACCGCGATCAAAAAGCTGAAAGCTCAAGCCTGGGGATAATTCCACAGGAGCGCTATCTTCACTGTCGCCATGGATTATTGGATCGTTATTTCCCGCGCAACCCTGGAGGATGGTTAACGCGGCAAAAAGCACTGAAATGGTGCTTATGAGAATCAAACTTTTCAACCTGTGCACAGCAAACCCCTTAAGTTTAAGGTCCAAATGGAGGATTGAGCATACAATAGGTCGCTGAAAGCGCCAAGATATTTTTTCCAAAGCAGACTAATAACAGCCATATCCCATATTTCTTCTATTAATCACCTTATTCAAAGCCCAAATTGATGTGACGATTTCTCCGTCTCATTTATATTGCGAAAATAAACAGAGCCGTAAGCGTGTGCTTTGTTTGCCTAAAAGCCCTGCAGCCTTAAGAATTCGGCGTAGTCCAGATAAAAATCCAGCCAGTTGAAATTAATCAGTCCGAAGGGATGACCGACGATGCCGAAATGATCTTCCGGTATTTCACCCAAATGCGTAGCATAGGTTGACGAGACGCACCCGATGACGCCGTCGTTGCAACCCTCATATAGACGCAGGAGGTAATGCGTCGGCATCAGGGCGAAGAATATATTCTCGCCGTTTCCGTTGAAGGAATAATACGCCACATCCGGGTCGTCGGGGTTGGCCGGGTTGAATTCATTGACCACAAATTCATTCGTTAATTCGTAAAGGCCGTCCCAGTCCATGCCGAAAAGCTCCAGAATCCAATCGATGATGTTCTCGCCGATGTTTGGCACGATGTTCAACGCCACATCGGCCAGATGCGTGCCCTGGTGCGGCGTCGAGATCGTCGTCAGGCTGGCGACCCGGTCTCCCCAACCCAAGGTGCTGATGAGATAACGCGCATCAAGGCCACCCTGGCTGTGCGCGATGATGTTCACTCTTTGGCCCGGATATTTTGCATCGATCTTTGATCCCAACTGCTGCGCCCGAACGCTGATGGAATTGATGGAACTGACCCAGGGTTCAAAAACTTCAAAGCCGTTTGCCTCAAGATGATCAAGAACCTTGTAGAAATTTGAGAAACCCTGAGCATATCCCCAGCCCATAAAGCCATGCGCCAGCACGATGGGATATCGCGTGCCCGTTTCAGGCAAGTCGTCGTCGGCATCGTCATTAATATCATCGTCCGAAAAGAGGTCGTCATTCGCCGTGTCGTCATCGTCCGGTATATCCTGTCCGAAATCCGAGTCGTCCGAAGAATCGCTATCATCACCGGAATCACAGGCGCCAAAGGCTGTCATAAAAAGCGACAGCAAAATGATGAAAAGTATCCGCCCCAAAAACAGTTTGCGTCTTTTTGTCATGGCTTAAAAACCTCATTCATTATTTCCGTTTGCTTTTTGAAAGCGCCTTGCCAGAGTTAAGGCAATTTTATTATCCACGGATTTCGGCAAAAAGCTCTCAGCAAAAATTCATTTGCATTTTACACCGACCGCGATGGAAAATCCAATCGCCACTGTGGTGATGACGGCATTTTGCCAGGAGTTCAGTTGCCAACCGTAAATCGTATAGAAATATTTGCCGCCGAGGATCGACAAACCGTCAATGTCGGGCGCAAGGCCGGCCCAGGTCACTAGTAGCCGGTCACGTCGATCTTCCAGCCGATGCCCGACCAGCCACGAAATTATCAGATGAGATGGCTGATGCACTTGCCGCCCTTTTGAATTCCAACTAACTTCGAAAAAGCGATTTTTCGAAAAAGATTCTCTTCGCAACATAAATCGAGCGATGGCAAAATACTACACATGCAAGCTTTCCTGAAATTCCTGGATGCGCACGGCTTGCGCCAAATCCTGCCTTGCTTCCTTCTTCTTTTCGCGTGCTCGTATCTATTTCTTTTCAATATTTCGAGAAGCGACCGTTTCAGGTTTAATCGATGGTTTGCTTCAAGCCCTTATCAATTCGGCCCGGCGCAGGGCGAAGCCATTGACCCCAAGGGTTTACATTTCCCGCAAAACCAGTTTCTAACGCATCGCTTTTCAAATCCATCAACATCAAACCGACAATCCATTTCTTTTGAGTTCAACATCGAAAAAATGGAATTGGTTCACCTCAGGATTATCGGCAAACCGACCCCAATTGATTTTTCTTTGACGCCCGACATTCTTGGAGAAAACCCGGCGGGGCGACGCGTTGTCACTATCACGCAAGCGCAAGACACCGTCGCATTCATCGTCGATGACAAAATTATCAAGGAGATCAATGCGCCCGGCTTTCAAAGCACCGGGTTTGAAATCGAGGATATGAACTCGACTTTCCACCTTGCCAAAATCCGCTACGATCCACCCGTCGATGGTTTAAGCGCAGACATTTCCTTTATTCAAAAAATCTCCGCACGATGGCGAATCTGCCTGGCCGCCTGTGCGGCTATCATTTTTTCTTTTCTCTGCATAATGTTTTCGAAAAGAGAATCATCGTTGGCTGAAGACGCCTTTTTTATGCTTCCTCTTATCATCGCGACTCTTTTCCCCATGAATACTCCCCTGGCCACCACTCTTTGGGCCGCAAGCCTTGCCGGCCTTGCAATTTTCCTCGTCCACGCCGTGAGTCCGCCGCCGAAAATAAAAACATATCTGAACATCGCCATCCCGACACTGGCGGCCTTTTTCGTCGCGCTGATCGGACGCTTTGAATATCTCGGTTTATCCTGTTCACTGCTCTTAGCCGCTTTGACCTTGATCCTGTTGCAATTACTGGCCTTAAAAAAAACCATGCGCGGATTTATTTTCGTTTTCCTGGGGGTCTTTGGCTTGACCCTCATCTGCCTTGAAACAACCCTAAATTTTTCAGCCCTGGCGCCATCCGCGAAAGCGATGAACATCGGCGCAGCCTTTGAAGAGCATGACGGACTCTTTTTCGCACCGGGCGATTTATTTGACGACAACGTTTCATTGAACGTGGCGAAACTGCGCTTTCGCAACCGGACCGCCAAACTCAAGGCGGATCCTGGTGTTTTTCGGATCATCACAATGGGGGGGTCAACGACGTACGGCGACGGGATCGAACACAACCGGCACACCTGGTCTGGAAAGTTGGAAAAGATGCTCTCCGAGCAGTTGCCCGATCAGCAATTCGAAGTCCTCAACGGCGGGGTCAAAGGCTACAACCTCTTTCAGGTCATGCTCCTGTTTCTGCGTTATGCCGCCGAATATAACCCCGACCTGCTCGTTTTATACCTCAACACTGCCGACTCCGCGGACACGAAAGGACCCTACACATATCGCGAACTATGGCGAATGAAAAACGAAGGCCAATGGAGCACAATCGATGAGCTGATAAAGGACGAATCACTGCCGGAACCGTCGGGCCTCGTCGCAGGCGCGCAGCGCGTATTGCACAAGGTCCAGCTTTATAATTTGCTGACAAAGTCGGTGATAAAAACGAGGGAAAAGTCTCTAAAACCGCTGGCGGATCGCGTCGGCGCCATCAAAGAAGTCAACCCCGCAAAAGATTACCGCGCGAACCTGCTGGAAATTATCGAGACATGCAAAAATCGCGGAATACGCCTTGTCCTCGTGGACGAATACGAAGTTGATCCCAACACAAATCCCGAATCGAAAGGCAGCCGCGTCAGAAATATTATGAAAGCGGAAGCGGAAATTCACGGCGTCAGCTATCTTGGCCTAAACGGCGACTTCCAGCTGCGTGAAGATTCTGGCAAGCTCGTCTTCCCCCACGACCCCGCGCACCTCAGCCACCAGGGTCACATTGAGGTCGCAAAAAGAATCGCGCGTCATCTGTTGGATGAGGGGTTGTTGCATTAATATGAAGTCACTAAATAATTCACAAAAAGCAAAGTGCGTGTGACACAGCCTGTCGAGAGCCTCAAAGTCGAGCGACCGCCCTCGGCTGTGTTCCCCCTCAATGCCACCAATAGAACGCGCCAAAACTCAAACCGGTTCAGAGTCCGGCAGGTTCTCCCAGGGCATTTCTTCAGGATTTTTCACGTATTCTTCAAAGTATCCACATTCCTCGCACGCATAAGCCTCTGTATAAAAATTGCACTTTTCCGAAAACATAGAACCTGTTTCCTTGTTAGCCGCCCCAATCGTGCGCTGGCTATCTTTTTTTCTGATGAGCCATGCCGAGGAGATTCCCCATGGGCAATATCGATTTAAAACTGCGTTCAGTCGCCGAATCCGACTGCTGCCGCACTTTAGGCACTTGCCATTTTTCATCAATTTCCCCTTTTGCAATAGTTGTGGCTGTGGGATTTTGTCGGATACCACTGTCGCGAATTTCAGTATCAGGTTGAGCCCTCTCGATTAGTTTCCCAACTTCATACCCTCGCCTTCACCCCTCAATCCGCATCATACACGCCGCAGCTTTGCAAAAAGAATCCGGTTTCGCCGGCGCGGACTCGGGTGATGGCCTTTGTCAGGCAGCGAGCAATGATTTCATGCCCCGCCGGATTGGGATGAATATAATCATTGGGAACGAAAAGCTGCTCTTCGATCTGATCGCCGCCCAGGGCTGAGGCCGCATCGACTAGAGGAATGTCATTTTCCATCGCCACGCGCGCCATGACGGCGTTGTACCTTGGCGCATCTCTCGCGCAGTCGTACACCAGATGATTGACCGCCTTTTTATATTGGACCAGCGCTTCAGCTTTACGCCCGGCGGCGGTGAGCGCCCTGCCCCGCAGGAAAATTAAACGGCTGGCGTACTGCTCCTGATCATCGAGCACGTCTAGCATTGCCAGTGCGTCATCGCTGCGCCCTTCGTCTAAGCGCCTTTGGGCCATGTCCAACATCGATTTCAAATTGTCCGGTTCATCCGGGACGGGGTGCGGCAGACGAAAGGGCATGAGGATAAATATCAGCGGCGTTTTTTCGCGCCGGGCAATGGCGATAAATTCTTGTAAATTTTTCTCATAAAGATCCGGCGGGACGCGACGGTGGCCGAGATTATAACGTGCGGCGTTATCGCCCGTGCCAAAAGTTTTCAGCAAAATGCGCCGGAACTGCGCGAGAAGTAGAGCTGTCGGCGAAAATTGACTAATGACATTTGAAACACGCAGTCTCGCCGGCGAGGGCGTTTCGGTGTTTTCGTCGCTTTTCCCATTCGTGAAAAAAAAGCGCAGCCGGTCGATGTCGTTGACCATGTATGACACGGTGACAAGATCGGGTTTGAGTTTTGGAACTTGCGTGGAAAATACTTTGAGACCCTGCCAGGAGGAGTATCCGATCTGCCCGAGGTTAATGACCTGGACATTTTCACCGCTTTTTCTCATCGCGGATTCGGTGCGCTTAGCGTATGTTTCCTCGGCCTCCACCGCATACCCGAAGGTGGGGCTTGCGCCGAATACGACGGCACGAAACGCAGGCTGTATTTCTTTGTTTTCACTTTCGGCCAGGCGAAAGCCCTGCGCGCCCGTGAAAACCCGACTTCCCTCGAATGTTGTATTCAGATTCGCCCGCTGTCGCCAAAACCTTTCGTGATCCGTTTCCAACAGTTCCAGGATTCTTTCCAGGCGGGTCAGATCTTTGGACACGCCGACATTGGCCCAGAACAAAAGAACCGTCAGCGCCGCCACGGCGAAAACCAGAACCAGGATGTTGAATTGCCTGCTGTTCATCACTGCACAAGGCTGTAGATAGCCGGGAGGTTCACGGAACCCTCCGTCATGAAAATGAAAGCCAACAGAAGAAAGAGGAATACAGCGATGATCGCCAGGGTCAACGCTTTTTTATTTCCCCCAAATTTTTTCATGTGGAGGCTTTTTCTGAGGCGCCTTTGAACACTTGGTGGCCAAAGAATTCATCGAGTTTCTGATTCACAACTTCCGGGTATTCGATCGTTGCGTAGTGCGTGCCGTTTGGAATGAGAAAAAGTTCGCTGCCCGAGATTTTCTCATGCATGAAATCCGAGACTTTCCTTGGAGTCATTTTATCCGCCGTTCCCGCCGTCACGAGCGTGGGAACGCGCACCTCAGGCAGAATGTGCGCGGCGGAATCCTTGTTGATCTGCGTCATCATGGTGAAATACGAAGCAAAATCCAGATTCTTAAATTCACGCACAGCCAACTCGAAAAAATCCTCGTTGGTAGAAACAAGCCTTAATGATTTGATCAGCGCGACGCTCCAGTCCTGGCTGAGCAGGTATTTTGCCAGCGGACCAAAAACCGGCGCGGCTTTTGCCATTCCACGAAAAGCGCCGGACAAAATGACATCGGCTCGCGGTATTCCCATCGCCGTTGCCAGAACGTGTTCATAAGTCCCGTTGATCAACACGAGAGCCTTGATGTTTTTAGGCATAGACTCATACAGAGCCAATCCTATCTGCACGCCCATGCTCCAGCCCCCTGTCACGAACGGCTTTTTCTCCCAGCCCAAGGCCTTGATGATCGCCTTTGCATCTTCGACATGATCCGAAATATGGAAGCCATTCGGAACATCTGGTTTCGTGGATTGATAGCATCCGCGTGGGTCCCAGGTTACAATGGTCATTTCGTCCTGGAATCTTTCAATCAGGTATTTCCAGCATATCAGCGGCGTTCCCAGGCCGGGCGTCAAAAGCCATCTGCGCGGTCCGGTTCCGCACTCATAAACACGCAAAGTTACGTTGTTCGTACTGGGAATATCCAAAACCTTTATTGGCGCCTTTATCCTTTTCATTTCACCCGTCCGTTTTTTTTTCTATGTTAATACCATCAGCGCCTTATGAATTAGCACAAGAAGCGGGATTCATCCAGCCGCCCAATTTTATTAACGGAAACTGATTTAATGCTGCCGGCAAGCTTCCGGTGTTGATTTTTTTAGCTTTCTCAATGCTATAATGCGCGGCAGAAAGGATGCGGCGACTTAGAGCAATGAAGCTAAAATATTATTAAGATTTCATCCCGCTTGAAGGGTTGTCTGAATCGCCGTCAGTGTTCACAAAAAATAATGACCCACCACGATCAAATAATTGAATCCGCCCGCGCCAACCTGGATCGATTCCATATCGAGGAATTGACCAAAGCGGGAATCACTCCCGACAATGTCGATTTCGTTCCGGTCGTTCGTTACCCTGAAATGACCTGGTATCCAAAAGTCGACGTGGACGAAATTTTCTCCCACGAATCCGAGCGCGCCGGCATTCCTTACGCGGCCTACGTGCACGTGCCCTTCTGCGCATCCAGTTGCCACTACTGTCATTGGATCAAGTTGATCGATCCTCCCCAGGACGTGGTTGAGCGATATATCGATGCCGTCTCAAAGGAAATGGAAATCGCCGTTAAGCGTCTTTCCCGCGAGCGACTTCCCATCAGCACCGTATTATTTGGGGGAGGAACTCCCACCTTTCTCACCGCCAGGCAGTGGGAAAGGTTGCTCGGCAGTTTTACAAAATACTTTGACCTGGGTAAGTGCCGACAATTTAGCGTCGAAGCCGAACCGAGTTCCTTGCTGGGACAAGTGGGCCATGATCGCCTGAAAGTTCTCAAGGAATTCGGCGTTGATCGCATCAGTCTCGGCGTGCAATGTTTTGACGACAGGTTACTCGCCATAATGGGACGCACCCACACGAGCGCGGATGTTTTCCAGGCCATTGACAATATTAAAAAAGCAGGATTTGAAAGCGTCTCACTCGACTTGATCTATGGTTATCCCGATCAAAGCATCGCGGATTGGATCAATTCGATGCAGGCGGCGATCCAAAGCGGAGCCGACGCATGGCAGCTTTATCGCCTCCGCATCCTCCAGCATGGCCTCACGCAGGGCGTTATCATCAAGCAGTACAAAAAGCACCCGGAATCCTTTCCGGACCCATCGAAAATACGTCTCATGAAGATGCTCGGCAATCTCATCTCGGAAGATAATGGTTTTGCCCAGCACTTCACGCGCATCTTCGCCACGGACAATAAACATACGACGCATTTCATGTGGGACTACTGTTGCCATTTGACCAATGTCGTCGGACTTGGCCCTTCCTCGTGGTCAAACTATCACCGAACCTTCACTGTCAACGCGCAGGGGTTTGAGGATTATCTGCGCCTGGTGGATGAAGGAAAAATGCCTGTCGAGCGCGGTCTGTTTCGCGATGAGGAACTCGAAGCTCGCCGCAGCCTGATTACGCCGCTGAAAAACGACCGTGTTTATAAAAAGCGATATGAAAAGCGCCTGGGATTTGGCCTCAATGAACGCTTTATGCCGGACTTGGAGCGACTCAAATCCTTTGGGCTCCTGTCAGAAGACGAAAACAGTTTTTTCTTGACGGAAAGAGGCCGCTTTTTTGCCGACGAAACGGTCACGCAGTTATTTCAAAAAAAATATCTGCCCTCCCCCAATTTCCCGATCCACGACCTGATGCCGGACTAAAAGATTATTGGGCAAACAGTAGCGCTATCCCCGTGATGGCAATGAGCGCACCGATAACACCCCGAATCGTAATTTTCTCTTTCATGAAAATAAAAGCCATCGGAAGAACGAATATCGGACTTGTCGAACTGAGGATGCTCGACAGCGTCACGTTGGCGTAATCCAGGGCCGCCAAAGCGAACCACATGCCCAGGTAGCTTCCCAGGAAGGACGCCGCGAGGAGCACCATCATGTTTCTTTTTATTTTAAAAGGTATTAACCAGCCGCCAAGGTCCTTTCGGAAAAGTCCGAAAATGACCAACCCCGCCGTACCGCATATCATCCTGATAAAAGTTGCATCCAGAGGCTTGGTCTCATTCAATCCGATCTTGGAGAAAATAATTCCAATGGAGCAGGATACAACCGTTAAAAGCCCGTATCCGATACCGGCCCGCCAACTGCCGGCGTCGTCATTCACTTCAAGTTTTTCCCACAGTACCCACGATACGCCGGCGATGGTCATCACGGCGCCGATCCAACCGGTCGGCTTGAGTCTTTCGCCGAATAAAATCATCGCGAGAAAGGAGGCAACAACCGGTATCAGGCTCGTGAGCAGCAAGGTTCGCCTGGGCCCCAGGCGATTGAGCGTGGCGAAGTAAGATGTATCGCCGATGGCGATGCCGAAAATTCCGCTGAGTCCGAGCCAAGACCAGACTTTCGGACTCGCGGCTTCGAATCCGACAAACGCCAATGTCAAAGATAGGCAGACAAGACCGATGAGATTTTTCCCGAGATTAACACCTAAAGGAATGACCGAATCACCGAGCTTTCGAAAAAAAATCGAGGCCGACGCCCAGACGAAGGCGGCGCCCAGGGCGAAAGCGCAACCGATGGAAACGGAACTTTCGTCCAAGATTTATTTATCCCTCATTTTTTCCAAAGATGTCATGAGCTCTTTAGCTTCGGTGTCATAAGGGTAGTTTTCGATCGATTTCTCTAAAAGCTTCCTCGCCTCATCGTAACGGCCTTTTTGGATAAATATTTTCGCCAAACCGTTAAATTTTTTGTATTCGATGTTGGGATTAATCTCTATGGCCTTTTGGAAATTCAGCATGGCGTCGGCGGTTTTCCCCTGCCTCAGATACACCAGACCAAGTCCTTCATAAGGGCAGGTATAGCGACCATCGTCGTACTTGAGGACCTGCTCGAACATCTCTTCGGCCCGAGCCAATTCCCCCTTGTTGTAACTGACAAGAGCCATCTCGGCCAAAACATAAGGATTTTTCGGATATTGTACTTTTAGTTTCTTGAACACTTCCAAGGCTTCATCCAATTTGTGCAGGCCGCTAAGGGAATTGCCTTTCCCCAGTAAAGCCAGGAAACTGTCGGAGCGTCCCAGCAAAATTTTGTCGTAGTATTCAATGGCTTTTTCGTGCCGGTTCTGATTGGCGTTTACCCAACCCATCCCCAATAACCCCATCTCCAGGTCCAATTCCACCACGCGGCTGTCAATTTCCATGACGCCTTTTGAATGATCAGGCAAAATTTTCAGAGCCTTTTGGAAAAGACCCTCGGACTTTTCATAATCCTTTTCGAGGATGGCGATATGTCCCAGACCGACATACGCGCCCGGATCGGTCGACTCCTTTTTTTTCACTTCGCTAAAAAGGATCGAGGCTTCAGGGGATTTTCCGAGAAAAAGGAAAATGTAGCCTTTCAGTTTTAACCCATCGAGATGACTTGAAGCGGCAGCGGAAATTCGATCCAGGTATTTCAGCGATTTATTGAAGCGCCCCTCTTCGAAATCATCCAAGGCGAAATCAAGGAGAAGTTCCGGATCGTCGATTTTCTCGGGATTCACGCCGCCGTCGGATTGCACAACCCGGATCTTCGCGGCCAGAATCCAGAATCGCTTATTATCCTCTATCGCCAGGGCTCTGGCGATGTATTTTTGAGCATTTTGATAATCGCCGACGGCAAAGCTGGTCCTGGCGGCGTCATATTGCATCAACTCGCTGTTGATCTCGACATCTGCCGCTTTAATATAACTTTGGGCTTCCTGCACAGGCCTGTCCATGCGGCTGTATAGCTCGCCCAGGGCCTGATAGGGACATCCCCAATAATTGCCGTGATCCTTGACGTACTGATCGAAACCCTTGGTGGCATCCAAAAGATATTTCTCGGCGTCCTCGTATTTCTCCTGCCGCAACAAAATCCTTCCCAGATATTCCTTGGCCTGCCGAATCCTATTGTCATCTTTTTGCCGAACGGCTTTTCCCAGTTCCTCTTGGAAATATTTGCGGGCTTTTTCATATTCTCCGGCTTCATACAGGCACATTCCGATATTTAAGCCCAGATGGGGATCGTCCGGTGAAAGTTTTTGAACCATTTGAAAAGCTTCCAAGGCTTTTTCCGGTTCGTTAACCACGTAATACAATCCGAGCCCTCTGTACGCCGCCGTATTTTTCGGATTGATTTCAATGGCTTTGGTGAACATTTGCCTAGCCAATTCCTCCGGCGTCTGATCGCCATCGTAATTCTGGGTCCCCACGAAAGCTTTAAAGGTGATGTAGAAGTTGCCCAACTCCACGTAGACCACGTCGTTATCCGGCTCGATCTCAAGGGCTTTATTCAGCAGTTTTAGGGCATTTTCGAAGCGTTGAACCGCGTTCTTTTCCGATCCGGGTTCCATAAGTGATCTGGCTTTCATTATCAGAGCTTTGGGATTTTGTATTTTAATCTCCCGTGCCGGCTCCGAATTGTCGCTTGCTTTTTGGCAAGCAGGAAACAAAAGCGCAAAGATCAACGCCGTGAATATCACGTGAATTTTACAGACAATTCGCATATTTGCCTTCATTTTTGCCTTGTCTTTATTTGGAGGTCCCGAAAGAAAAAAGTCTGTTTCATGTTCCCCGTCAATCCTACGGATGTCAAGAACCCCCGGAGGTTTGTGCCGACTTGCATTTTCAATGGGGCGCAGCTATATTTCCGCTTCCGGCATCCGAGCGCGCGGTGCATTCCTTTGCCGTAACGCCTTAAAAACAAGACGTTTTGGGCCTTCATCTATAAATCGGTCCGCGAAAAGGAGACATGTGAATGAGAGTCGTTGATTCAACCAAACTTCGCAACATCGCCTTCATCGGCCACGGCTCGACCGGCAAAACCAGCCTTGTTGAAGCCATCTGCTATGCCACGGGCATCACCACCCGACTGGGTCGCATTGAAGACGCAAATACCATCACCGATTTCGAGCCGGAGGAAAAGAATAAGGGTTACTCAATCAGCAACGCGCTGGCCTGGTGCGATTGGAACAAGCACCGCATCAATTTGATCGACACTCCCGGCGGCACCAACTTCATTTCTGAAGCCCATTTTGCCATGGATGTCGCGGACGGCGTTCTGATGTCTATTTGCGCCGCCAGCGGCGTCGAAGTCCAGACCGAGAAACTATGGGACATCGCCGTTTCAAAGAAATTGCCCCGAGCATTTTTCATTAATAAGCTGGATCGCGAACGAGCCAATTTTGACAAGGCCGTCAACGCTATCAAGGACAGCTTCAAGGTCAACCCCATCATTCTTCATTTGCCGATCGGGCAAGAAGCGTCTTTTGAGGGGATCATTGATGTCATTTCGGGAAAGGCCTACAAATTCGACGACGCCGGAAAACCGGTTCCTTGCGATGTTCCCGCGGACATGGTCGACAAATTGGAAGAAACCCGCACGGAGACAATTGAATCCATCGCCGAAAACAATGAAGAACTGATGGATTTGTACCTGGGCGGCGAAGAACTTCCTCCCGAGAAAGTTATTGCTGTTCTCAAAGAGTCCGTTGCCTCCGGCGACGCCTTTCCCCTTCTTTGCGGCTCGGCGACCAAATGCATCGCCATTCCCATGCTTCTCGATTTTCTGACGGAATCATTTCCGAGTCCTTTGGATCGTCCCGCTCTTTCAGCAAAAAAGCCGGGAAGCGACGAGGTCATCGAAATCATACCATCCGAGGACGGTCCAATATCCGCCATTGTTTTCAAAACAAGTTCCTCCTTTGCCGGAACCGCTTCTTTCATCAGGATTTTTTCAGGTTCAATGGGATCTGATTTTTCCGCTGAAAATTTCGACACAGACACCACCGAACGCATTGGACAATATTTAAAAATCATCGCAAAGAATACGGAACCCATTGAAAAAGCCGTCTGCGGCGACATTATCGCCGCCGTGAAGATGAAGAACACAAAGACCGGTCACACTCTTTGCGCTCGCCAGAACCCCCACAAGCTTGATCTTGTTCACATCCCGACTCCTACATTGAGCTTCTCTGTTACGCCCAAGACCAAGGGCGACGAGGACAAACTCATCACCGGATTGCTTAAAATCGCGGAAGATGATCCGACTTTCAAAGTCAACAAGGACAAGCAAACAAGGGAAATCATCTTATCCGGCATGGGCACGGGGCACATTGAAGTCATCATGACCACGCTTGAGCGTCGTTTCAAAATCCAAGGCGTGCTTCAGACCCCGAAAGTGCCGTACTGCGAAACGATCAAAGCAACAACGAACTCGCGCTATCGCCATAAAAAGCAAACGGGCGGACGAGGCCAGTTTGGAGAATGCGAAATTGTCCTGTCGCCAAAAGCGCGCGGCGAAGGATACGAGTTCGTCGACAAAATCGTAGGCGGCGTCATTCCAAAAACGTTCATCCCGGCGGTTGACAAGGGTATTCGCGAAACCATGAACAAAGGTCCACTGGCGGGATTTCCCACAGTCGATTTCCAAGTGGCCCTTGTTGACGGCAAGACCCACGACGTGGACAGTTCCGAGCAGGCTTTTAAAATGGCCGGTTCACAAGCCTTTAAGCAGGGAATTCTCAAAGCTAACCCTACCTTGCTGGAGCCGATTAATCGGCTTGTGATCATTGTCCCTGAGGAATGCACGGGCGATATCATGGGTGATCTGTCCAGTCGACGAGGCCAGGTGGAAGGCTACGAAACCGTAGGCAAAAAAACGGTGGTGCGTGCGCAGGTTCCTCTGGCCGAGATACTTCGTTATGAGCCGGACATTCGCTCCATGACCAGCGGTCGCGGTACGTTTACCACGGAACTGGCCCACTACCAGGAAGTGCCGCACGAAATTGCCCAGAAAATCATCGATGAAAGAAATAAGGAAAAGGCGGAAGAAGCCTAAACTGATTATTCTATTTAATATTTGCGGGCGAATGTGAAAGCATTCGCCCGCTTTTGTTAATATCAAAGAAAGCTGTATGCTGTTAAAAATGCGTGACGACGAGACGCCAACCATGACGAAAAAACAAACGACTCAAAAAATCCTTGATATCCTGAAAGACACGTATCCCGATGCCTATTGCACTCTCAGCTACAAAACGCCCTTCGATCTTTTGGTGGCGACGATACTCTCGGCCCAGTGCACCGATGCGCGCGTTAACATCGTCACGCAGGAGTTGTTTAAAAAATATCACGTGCCAACAGATTACCTTTCGGTGAGTCGTGAGGAATTGGAAAACGACATTCGTTCCACGGGATTTTACCGCAACAAAGCAAAATCGATTCAGGGGGCAGCACAGGTTATCATGGAGCATTTTGCGGGGAGCCTGCCGAACACTCTTGAAGAGTTGGTGAAACTGCCCGGCGTCGGCCGTAAAACAGCCAACGTGGTGCTGGCCGAGGCCTTTGGCATTCCTGGAATCACCGTTGACACGCATGTCGGCAGAATTTCCCGACGCCTGGGCCTGACCAATAACGAAAACCCGGTGAAAGTGGAATTTGAGATTATGAAACTCATCCCGAAAGAAGAGTGGACTTGGTTTTGCCATGCCCTGATCACGCACGGACGCAGGATTTGCCGATCCAGAAATCCGTTATGCGCCGATTGCCCCATGACCGGATTGTGCCGATATTTCAAGCATGATCGCAAATGATTTACAAAGGCGATTCGCCTGTGGCAATATTCAACCCAGCCCTTTGGGAATCGGGTTTTTACAGCCGATTTAGAAAACCAGCGATACGGGAGAGATAAAATTATGGCCTTGCGTATTTACAATACAATGTCCAGGCGAAAAGAGGATTTTGAGCCGATCAATCCGGGGAAAGTCGGCCTGTACGTGTGCGGCGTGACGGTTTACGACCTGTGTCACATCGGTCATGCGCGTAGTCAGGTGGTTTTTGACACCATCGCCCGCTACATTGAGCATCTGGGATTTGAGCTGAACTACGTTCGCAACTTCACCGACATTGACGATAAAATTATCAAACGCGCAAATGAACGGTGCGAAGACTGCGCCGCCCTCGCCGAAGAATTTATTACGGAATTTTACAAGGACATGGATGCACTCGGGATCAGGCGCCCTACCCTTGAGCCCAAAGCGACCGCGCACGTCAAACACATGACCGATTTCATTCAACGACTCATCGACAAGGGGTACGCCTACGCAGCCGAAGGCGACGTCTATTTCTCCACCCGAAAATTCGACGGTTATGGAAAACTCTCTCGGTGCAAGCTCGACGACATGATCGCTGGCGAGCGAATCAAGGTCGATCCCAGAAAAAAAGATGCCCTGGATTTTGTGCTTTGGAAAGCCGCCAAGCCCGGCGAACCGCATTGGGATTCTCCCTGGGGCAATGGGCGGCCCGGTTGGCACATCGAATGCTCGGTCATGAGCCACAAATATCTCGGTCAGCCCTTTGACATACACGGCGGCGGCAAGGACCTCATCTTTCCGCACCACGAAAATGAAATCGCGCAGTCGGAAGCGGCCTACGGCAAACAGTTCGTCCGCTATTGGATGCACAACGGTTTCGTACAGTTCAACCATGAGAAAATGGCTAAGTCTACTGGCAACTTTCAGACAATTAGAAATATTCTCGCCAAATATCCACCCGAAGCCCTACGTTTCTTCCTGCTCTCAGCGCATTATAGAAGCCCAATTGAATTTGCCGAGCAAAGTCTGATCGAAGCGCAGTCCGCTGTCGAGCGACTCTACGACGCCAAAGAAACTCTGGACCAAGCCGACTTTGAAAAAACACCGCTGGACGAAAGCAAACTGAGCGACAAACAAAAAGAACTCCTGGTGCAGATTCAAAAAGCGGTGGCCGATTTCACCGCTTCCATGGACGACGATTTCAACGCCGCCAAGGCAAGCGGCCACTTTTTTGAAATTGCCCGCGCCGCGCAGGTCGCTGCCAGGGAAGCGGCCTACAAGCAAGAACCCGGTCGGGGAATGCTCCTTGGCGAGCTGTCGTCAAACTTTGAGATGATGAACAAGGTGTTAGGCGTTCTGATTAGCGAACCGCAAGCCTACAATAGCGCCAAGGTCGCCAGAGCGCTTCCCGTTGGGAAAATATCCTCCCAGGATATCGAATCCCTGATCGAAAAGCGCAATGACGCCCGGGCCGCCAAAGATTGGGCCGCCGCCGACGCCATCCGCGACGAACTCGCCGAAAAGGAAATCATCATCAAGGATTCGCCGGAAGGCACAACCTGGACTGTTAAATAGCGAAAACTTGCGGCGATGAGGTATTTATTCAAGCTTCACTTTTTTGATCGTCCGCCGACGTTTCGCCCATCAGATCTGAGATGAGGATCGTTGCACCCGCGACGGACATGGGCATCATGACGAAATTGAGCAGCGGCACAAGGATGTAGCAAAAGCATACTCCGCCAAAGGCGATGGCAGTGTATTTGTAATGAAATAAAAAGTCTTTTTTCTCTTTGAAAGTCATTTTCCGGCGATCCATGGGGAAATCCCAGAACTCCCATGCAAGAAACATAAAAGACACCACAAGCTGAATCGCCGCCCCGCCGATCTGTCCAATGACCGGAATCATGTAAAGCATGAGGCACAGAAATTGGATGGCAAAGAAGAAGAGAATTTTCTTTAACTGCGACATCAACGATTTGGCGATGTCGCTGATAATCGTACCCTCCGGCGAAGGATCAACGCCCAGACGTA
>Ga0307990_1001133_pt1 | contig 22750 bp, 31 predicted proteins | sample EllFjometagen129_FD_203168 | JGI IMG/M metagenome (GOLD analysis project Ga0307990, IMG submission 203168) | Marine microbial communities from Ellis Fjord, Antarctic Ocean - #129 | ecosystem: Environmental > Aquatic > Marine > Unclassified | place: Southern Ocean | collected 2014-10-08
GGTTCATGCGGAATATGGCAAGGTCCATATCCATCTGGATTACGGCCCTGAGATCGGCTATGTATAAATCCACGGTTCGCCTAGCTCGGCCGACGGCCTTTCCGATTTCCGCAGATGAAAGGGCCGAATTTTTATTGTAGGCGCGCCTGGCAGTTTCCCGTGCCTCGTCCTCTGTTAATTGTCTCGGACCGATGGCCCTTTGGGCGGCATAGAGAAGAGGATCTCTTCCATTCAGGTTTTGTATGATTACTTCCACCTCCATTGTGCCTGTTAATTTGTAGGCGCTCCACCGGTGAGCCCGTCGAGGAGGCGGTAGATACCAGGTCGGCCGGGAACCGGCTCCACTACTATAGGATCAAATCTGAAACCGTCAATTAAACATATCAACTGTCATGCCGGACTTGATAAGCCTGCCCCGCACTTGATGCGGGGGCATCCAGTCTTATCCTGGATTCCCGCCTATAATTGCGCGGGAATGACAAAGGGGAAAGCGGGAATGACGCTTTATCATATATTGTTGCCGATGTAATAATCAGGGCAAAACAAAGGGGTGATGTCGAAGACGAGGGTTCGAGAATTCAAGTGAAAAGCTGGAGGATTAGATGCCTGTTCAGAGCTTCAGTTTTCCGTCGAAAAAGAAATGGCAGTAATTGAAGGAATGCTCAAGTTTAACGGAACTGAAGGAAGCATACTCCTATAAAAATTACCGGTCAAGGGTTTTTGAAATTCAATCAGTTCCTTTACAATGACCCATCTATGGCATATAGTACATTAGCTTTTTTGTTAGATATTCCCTGCTCTTTCGGATTTTCTCTGCGGGGATAGAGTGCGATTTTTTTACTATAATAGATTTTACAGACAGGAGGTACATCATGGGCAAAAATCTCGTCATAGTGGGGGGCGGCGCCGGCGGACCCTCGACGGCGGCAGAGGCAAAAAGGAGAGACCCTTCGTTGAATGTAACCATTCTGGAGCGGGGCGAGTTTGTATCCTTTACTGCCTGACCGATGCCCTATTACATCGGTGATGTAATCAAGGATGAAAAAAGGATGGTGGCACGGACTCCCGAAAAGTTCGAGGAGACGGGGATACACGTCAGGTTACAGACGACTGTCGAAGAAATAGATACCAAAAAAGGGGAAGTAGGACTGGCAGACGGAGAAAAACTTTCCTATGATACACTCGTCTTTGGAACTGGTGCGACGGCCAACATGCCCGGCATACGCGGCATGCATGAAGAGGGTGTCTTTGTTCTGAGGAATCTCAGGGACGCCATCGATATAAAGGCCTACATAAAAGAGAAGGGGTGCAAAAAAGCCATTATTGTGGGCGCCGGTTTTATCGCCTTGGAAATGAGCGAGGCCCTTTCGGAAATCGGTGTAGAGACTGCGATTGTCTATCGGGGCTCGCTTCCCGCAAGCAGGTGGGATAAGGAATTTGGGACCGTCGTTCTTGAGGAACTTCAAAAAAATCAGATATCTTTTATCCCGGGGAGACAGCTTCGGGCCATCGACAAGGTCGCCAGCGGCGAGCTTCATTTATTCACCAATGATGGTAAATTCAAGGCGGATATTATACTGCTGACCCTCGGTGTAAAACCCGATACCACTCTGGCCCAACAGGCGGGATGCACACTGGGTGATTCCGGTGCCATTGCCGTCGATCATTATCAGAAGACGTCACAGGAGGGCATTTATGCCGCTGGGGATTGCTGTGAGTCCTATCACCGGATTGCTAAACGATGGATGCATCTTCCCCTGGGAGATATTGCCAACAAACAGGGACGAGTTGCCGGGCGTAATATTGGGGGCGTTCCCGCCAGATTCGAGGGGATTGTAGGTGCCCAGTCATTTAAGGTCTTCGGTTTGGAACTGGGGGCCACGGGACTGGACGAACAGGCCGCATACAGGGCGGGACTTGTTCCTGTCAGTGTGATTGTCTGGGGGTCTCCCATTGCCGGTTCTCTGAATATACAGAAGGAAAAACTGGGTATGAAGATAACGGCCGATAAAAAAACGGGAAAGCTGCTGGGCGCCCAGGCGATAGGAAATTCGGGCGCCGTCGGTCGAATAAATACGCTCTCCGCCTGCCTCTGGGCCGGTATGGATCTCGCAGATGTGGCCTTTATGGATCTTGCCTATGCGCCGCCCTTTGGCGGGGCCTGGGATCTTATTCACATAGGGGCGCAGGTGTTACAGAAAAAGTTGTAAGAGAATGTTTGTCAGGAGAAGTATGGTGAAGACGCGTTGCTATAAATGCAAAAAAGAACTTGATATTAAAGCGAAGGTGGGGAGATCGGAGACCTGCCCCTTCTGCGGCAGCGATATCCATGTATGCTATAATTATATGTTCTACAGCCCTTCGGCTTATAATCAGTGTCATGAACCCCAGGCGGAACGGGTAGTCGATAAAAACAGGAGCAATTTCTGCGAATATTTTACCTTCAGTGATGCCCCAGTGGTGGTGCAAATCATGAATAAAGAGAAGGATGCTAAGGGGAAGCTGGAGTCTCTTTTTAAGAAGTGAGGGGTAGGGTGCGTCCTGTCTGACAATAAGGAGAAGGATTCTTTCTTATGATTCAACATATCGTAGATATTGCCATTCTTACAGTGTTGATTGCCCTCGTATTTCTGATCTATTTCGGTGCCGCCTGGAGGAAGCGGCGTGCCTGTGACGTTATCATCGAAAATCTAAAGAAGAAGGGGGCCGTCGATCCCGCCACGGCCATCAGGCTTCCCCACGTGGATGAACAGCATTACGAGTCCGGTATGAAAAATTACAAGCTCAAGGCCCTGGAGTTTCTCATCATGAACAATGTCGTCTGTAGCACAGTAAACGACCGGTATTACCTCGGTGAAAGAGTGGACACGGATGAATGATCCCTTGTGTAATTAATCAGGGGCATTCATGCTGATTGACGCTGCGTTTCGCAATAGGATAATTCTTTACGGTATCATCGATCTTCTGTGATATAATGTCTGCAATCTCTGTGAAGGACAGGTTGTGGGATCACACCCATCAGTTCAGTAACATAATCCAAAAAGAGGAGGGATGGATATGGGAGAGAAATCGCTGGATGCGATTTTTACATGAATCTGAGCAAGAAGGTAGAGGCGAAGGATGTGAAAGATACGCTGAAATTTCTTGCGGGAGAGGAGAAAGGGCATCTGGAATATCTGGAAGAATATCGTGACAACAGCTATGGCCCGGGGGCGTTGCGATTGACTGAATTGGTCAATTACAAAGTGGCCGAACACTTGGAGAAACCCGATATCGAAAAGGATATGGAAAGCAAGGATGTTTATCTCGTGGCGGCGCACAGGGAATTGATGTCATACAATTTTTACCTGTCTCTTGCCGAACTGCATCCCAAGGGAGATGTCAGAGAGATGTTATCCAGGATGGCCAATGAGGAACTGAGGCATAAGGAAAAGGTGGAATATCTCTACAGCAATACCGCCTTTCCGCAGACTGCCGGGGGGTGATGGAAAAAAGACACCTGACGTCGTCTGATATCAGGTGTCCTGCTTGTTTGTGTTAATCTTTCCCGGTTTAGTAATTTTCCGCCGCTACTTCATAATAGGCCTGGGGATGTTTACAGGCGGGGCACACGTCCGGTGCCGTTGTGCCTTCATGGATATAGCCGCAATTGATGCAGTGCCATTTTACAGGGGCTTTTTTCCCAAAGGCGGTTCCCTTTTTTACATTCTGTGCCAATTTTCTGTACCTGCCTTCGTGAAAGCTTTCAACCATTCCGATTTGTTCGAAGGCTTGGGCGACTTCGGAGAACCCTTCTTCCAGTGCAGTCTTTCCAAAATCGGGATAGAGTGCCGACCATTCCATCTTCTCTCCCGCTGCTGCCTCCTCCAGGTTGCTTAGCGTGTTGCCTATAACGCCGGCAGGATAGGCCGCCGTGATCTCAACTTCACCCCCTTCGAGAAATTTAAAGAAGACCTTGGCATGTTCCTTTTCGTTTTCCGCCGTCTCCAGGAATATGTTGGCTATTTGCTGATATCCTTCCTTCTTTGCAGCACCGGCAAAGTAGGTGTATCGTGTTCGTGCCTGCGACTCACCGGCAAATGCCTTTAATAGATTTTGTTCAGTCTTTGTTCCCTTGATCGATTTTTTCATTTAGGCTTTCTCCTTTCGAACGTTACAAAAAACAGGATAAACTTCCCATACTAATCTTCCCGGTTCTCTTACCTGAAAACGGGGTGGGGACACGGTATTAGACAATACACGCCCATTTCATACATTTAGTCCAAAGTATAACACAATAAAAGGCAAATCTCTATTACAGGGGGGCAATTTTCAAAAAATCAAATCGTGCGTCTATTGTTTTTTTCATTGTTGTTCCCTCAATTTAATCCACAGATTTTGCAGATTACACGGATTACTCTAATCGCTTTTTGCAGGTTCATCACTATTGAAGTCTAAGTATATTGATAAAAAGAATAAGTCAAATAGCTTATATCTATACTCTTTGCCCTGTTATTCGATAAAGTGATACTTTAGCGAGACCTTTGTTGCTTGACATTAGGGCACTTTTTCTGTAGAGCAATAGCGAAATGGAAGAGCAGGGAATAAGGGAAAGGCGAAACATGCAATGATTGATTTGGTAAAGAACTTTTTTGGAAAAACAAAGGAAAAAGAAAACAATACTCCACACGATATCCGCATAGCGACCTGTGCGCTTTTACTGGAGATGGCTGAGATAGACGGCGATTTCAGCGAGGAAGAACGTGATAGTATTATATCTGTTGTCTGTAAAGATTTTGATATGTCCGACGATATTGCGGCGGCTCTCCTCGATGCGTCGAAGGAAGAGCTGGCGGGGAGTCGTGATCTCTGGCAATTTACCAATCTGATCAACCAGAATTACACGCAAGAGGAAAAGGCCTCTATTATAGAAACGGTGTGGAGGATTGCCTATACGGATGGAAATCTCGACAAGTACGAGGATTTTCTTGTCCACAAGCTGTCAAACATGCTCTATCTAAACCACGGCCAGCTCATCGACGCCAAGATCAAGGTACTGGAAGAGCTGGGCCTCTACCAGCGGGGATAGAAGTAAGATGGATGCCTGACGGCATGGTTTCAATTTGGGGGAGACACAAAGGGGCAAAGCAGAAAGCGCTCGCCATTCAGTTCACATTATAATTCTTCGACAGGTGAATCGTCTGTTATATGCCGGATACTATATGTAAAGGATGGAACGATTACAATGACACGGGATGATGTGGTTTGTAAGCAGAAAACGATTACCGAAATAGTCGAAGAGATTATCTCTCCCGTCTATGAAGTCGGGGGTTCCGTGAGGGATGAATTGATGGGAAGAGAACCATCGGACTATGATTTTTCCACCCCCCACGATCCGGAATATATAGAGCGAAAGGTGCGGGAGGCGCAAAAAAGACCATTCCTGGTGGGGAAACGCTTCGGTACCATCGGCCTCAAGCTGGCTGGCAAGCTTGTGGAGATTACCACCTTTCGTGTTGAAAGTTACCAGACGGGGAGCCGAAAACCGCAGGTGGCTTTTGTCGATGATATCACTGCCGATTTGAGCAGACGGGATTTTACGATAAATGCCATAGCAAGACGCAATAAAAAGTTTATTGATCCCTTCTGCGGCAGAGAGGATATCGCAGAGAAGATTATCCGCTGTGTAGGCACGCCTGTGACGCGCTTCAAGGAAGATCCGCTGAGGATTCTGAGGGCGGCACGGCTGGCGGCACAACTCGGTTTTGTCATAGACGGGGAAACTGTGGGCGCCATGAAAAAAACGGCCCACAGAATTCTTGAGGTGAGCAAGGAACGGTGGGTTGCCGAACTGGACAAACTCCTCATGACGGCAGGTGCGGAATCGGGATTGCGATATCTCATGGATACGGGAATCTTTACCTTTATTATTCCCGAATTATCCCTTCAGCAACACTATGATCAGAACAGCAACTATCACCGTTACGATCTGTGGGAACATACACTTCGCGTCGTTGCGAAGGTACCCTTCGATCATCGTATGAGATGGGCGGCCCTCCTTCATGATATCGGAAAGCCCTTTGTGCGAACCGAAAAGGGCGACAGAAGCAGCTACGCGAAGCATGATCTCCTGGGCGCCGAAATGGTGGGTCGTCTCGGACGATACCTGAAATGGTCCAAGAAGAGAACTGAAGGGGTGAGTGCGCTGGTGCGGGGCCACATGAAGGATGAAAGCCCCCTCAGGGATGCCGACAAAGCGGCCAAGTAGTATGTGTAGTAAATGATGCTATGCGATCCGATCCGATCATTCACCCTTGACGATGTACACAAATAGGTGTACAGTAAGCCTATGAAGAAACGAGACTTAGAAAATGCACTCCGCAGGATAGGTTGGGCGTTTCTTCGGCATGGTAAGCGCCATGACATCTGGACTGATGAAGACCGCGAGGAAGCGATTCCTCGCCACAACGAGATAAACGAAAAGCTTGCCAGAGCAATTCTCAGACGTGCTGAAAGGAAAATTTGATATGCGTTTTTACGGGAAAGTATACAAAGACGGGAATTTCTGGCTTGCCGAGGTGCCTCTTCTTGATGCCATGACTCAAGGACATACACGCAAGGAAGCTTTTGTCATGGTTAAAGATTTGATGGAAACCTTGGTGAACCGTTCTGATTTTTCAGTTACCGTGCATCCGGGAAAGCACGGTGATTTCGAAGTGAGTTCAAACGATCCACGGGGTCTGATCAGCCTGTTTCTGCGAAGACAGCGTGAAAGGAGCGGCCTTTCTCTATCCGAAGCTGCCGAGCGTCTGGGTGCCAGGTCGCGCAATGCCTATGCTCGATACGAGCGGGGGACTTCAATGCCAAGCCTTGAGAAATTGGCCGAATTGTATCAAGCCGTGGCTCCCGGTAAAGATATTGTCCTTCACCACAGTGTAATCGAATAACAAAGCACTAGTGCGTATGCAAAGAACACCGCGCCGCACGGTTCACCCGTGATAGATGATCCAGCCCCTCACTGCCTCACCCGGGGCAGATTTGTGTGGGGGTGAAAATGACAAGTTCTCTATCGGGATTGCTTGTCCAGAAGGGCGTCAATCTGCTCGATGTTCTGAAGATTTTTCCCGTAATCGACGATGGTGCTGCGGGTGGCCGGTCTGCTTGAAAATTCAATTACGCTATGGTCGCCACCCATATCCCATCTTTTTTAACCGTGAACCGGTAACTGTAAACCGTAAACGATTTTATCATTTCCTTTGAATCCTCGGCGCCTTTCCTTTACCTTCATCCGTGCTTTATCAATCAGTTATTGTTCAAGGTCTCCTTTTATTTCTCTTCGTGCCTGGCCCACTACACGGCGGACATCATTAATACATCAGGTACCTTTCGGGTGTTTGATATCACACTGGCAGGTCCCCTGCTTTCGCGCTTCGATAATCCGATCCATGATGGGTGACTTTCCCCCGTTGAGAAAAACATCCTGTCGAATGTCCGATTCAGTATATTCAAAACAGTAGCAGATAAACTCTTTCATCGATGATCTCCATTTCTCCTTTTATCGTGTACAGTATGAGAGATGCCGCAGACAGTCATGAGAGTGACACCCCCCTGACGCTTCCAGCCGGGGGATTATAAAATCATTGTGAGAATAAAATAAACACCGACGTTTCTATTGGCAAGGATGTTTGCTGGTCTGTTTGGTGTATCTGGTTTATGCAGCTAATTAAATACAGTTACACATTCATACGTTTAAACTTTCACACATTGAAATTACTTGAAAGGTGCATGCCATTGACTGGGGCTGTCACCGGTCCTCGTTCGATTTCGCTGAAAGGGGAATGATGAAGAACACACAGGCGATGAGAAATATTATACTTCCGGCAATGGTCGATAGATCACGGTTTATTATGCCGGCGGCAATGAAAAAGAGGGCGCATATTATAAAAAGTATCCAGCCCCAAAGCTGATACCTGACCTCTCTGCATCTCTTATGACCTGATCCGGCCTTATCACCCTGTTGCTTCATCGTTATTGTCTCCTGATGGACCGTATCGTTACATCTTTCTTCGGTTTTTTGGTTTCGGGATCGACGGCGACATTTCCGATCCTATCGACGACGTCCATACCTTTGATTACTATGCCGAAAACAGTATGTTTTCCTGTCAACCATGGTGTATCGGCGAGATTGATAAAAAACTGCGCGCCATTGGTGTTGGGGCCGATGTTGGCCATGGCGATCACCCCTCTCTCTGGCGCGTGGGACTTCAGTGCCGGATTGTATCGATAGCCTGCATTGATGTAGACATCCTTCACTGTGAGATTGATTAATTCCTCTCTTATTTCTTTAACGCGTTCTTTCATTGCCGCCTGAGACGAGATACCCATGGATTGATAGAGAGGTGCCATAACGATGCGGACAAAATCCTCTTGAGTACGGCACAGAAGCCAGGGATGGGGACCCTTCTCCCGGTTAAATGCCTTGAGTTTATCCAATCCAAGCTGATCGGCGTTGATTTCGTCTTCGAAGGTGTAGCCCGGCGAGCCGCTTCCCGTGCCGAGGGGACAGCCTCCCTGGATCATGAAATCCTTCATGACACGATGAAAGGTGAGGTCATCGTAAAAGCGTCTTGTGACCTTTTGTCCCGTCCGGGGATCAGTAAATTCCTTCTTCCCTTCGGCTAGTTCGATAAAATTGGCCACCGTCTTGGGGGCATCCTGGGCGAACAGTTTTACCACAATTTTTCCCATAGATGTCTTGATGGTGAAGACGGGCTCACGATCGCCCGCCAGGGCTGTCGCGGCAGGGATAAAAGCGAGAGTAATGAGTACTATCAATAATCGTTTCATAGATTCCTCTTTCCTGATGGAGGTGATGTGTGTCACTTCTATCCCTTGGGTGCGGCAACAGGGCATTATTCTCTGAAGGTACTAACAAAAGTACACGATAAAGGCAAGGTCCGACTTCGTAATCGTGTCCGTAGATCGCATTATCGCACGGTAACGGCGGTCACGAGTCGATACAATCAACAGTCTTGAACCTCGATCCAGAAGGCCAACTCTCCCAGTGCCGTGGACTGAATCATATATGAAAGGGTATGCCTGAAGGACAGCTGTTGAATTTCACAGAGCAAGGCGCCCGGGGAACTATCCGGCTGTTTCGTCTCAGAAAATTTTGATACGTGACCCCACATGTGCAACAGTGCGTTTCCCAGCGATGTGACGGGAGGCGCCGATCTCAGAAGAGCGGTCAGCTCCAGTGATAATTCGGGGAAGGTAATCCCATTGTGGGCAACGAGGGGACCGAATTTCCTGTAGAGGTTATAATCCCTCGCCATGATCGAGTATTTATGACTGGCCCAGAGTGCGTGGATCGTACCGGGCAGGGGTATGCGACCTGGTGGTTTGTCCCGGTATTTAACTTTCAGAATTCCGTATTGTCCCTCCGGTTCGTCGAGAAATGTGGGGGGCCATGTTTCCCCCCGGCCTCCGCCTGCGATGGGACTGTGATGATTGAATCCCCTCAGTGTCATCTCGGCGACAAGCATCCCGTGGCGGACCGCAAGACCGTCGAGGAACCCTTTCCAGCGCAGTGTTTCGGGGTGTCTTGCATAGCCCTTTTTGTCATTGGTTATAATCGAGTAGATGCCGTGCAGTTCCCGATGCTCTCCCAGAAGGCTGGCGTGTTTAAAAACCCTGTGTCTATATCCCATATCCTCATGGTCTTTTCCGCCGTTTCGTTTCTTATGGGCGATTGCATGTCTCTACGATACCGGCAATATGAATGGCCGTTGTATCGAGGTATGGCACCGTAAAATCTTCCTGTCGAATAATAAGGGGCAATTCGGTACAGCCCGCGATTACACCGTCGATTGTTTCCTCTGACCTGTGTCTCTCGATTATTGAAAGAAAGGCCGCTTTCGTCTCCTCTCTGATGATGCCGAATTCAATTTCAGAGAAGAGTTTATCCTGGATATACCCCTGTTCATCCTTTGTGGGAACGGTGAGAGCGATTCCCTCTTTGTCGAAAACCGTCTGATAGAAATCGGATTCCATCGTAATTTGTGTTCCCATGAGGAAGAGATTCCCTAATCCCTCTGCCACGGCATATGTACAGGTGGACTCGACGATACTTACCAGGGGCAGGGTAGTCCTCTTTTGTATTTCTGTGAAGACCTTGTGGGGGGTGTTGGAGGCGATGGCGCCGATTTCCGCTCCTCCCTGACGGAGGACTTCGAAATGCATCCCCATGATTTCGGCAATATCATCCCATCTGCCCGATTCTACGAGGGACATAAAGGATTTCAGGTTCATGCTTTCCATAGAGATTTCAGGATAGCCCGATCTTTCGTAGGTTTCCTTGAAGGCATCGATGATACCTCTGTAATAATCGAGGGTGGATTCGGGGCCGAGACCCCCTATGAGACCGATTTTTTTCATGATTTCTTATACCATCCAAGTATCTCTGTTTTAGTTGCAACCCCTGCGATTGTCTCCCTCGATTACTTCTCCGCTTTTTCCAGGTCTTTGTCTACGTCACGGCTGAAATCGAGTGTGAGATAATCAAAACTGATGGGGAGTGCCAGTTCGAGCTTGCTGATAAACTGAATTCCGGCACGTATCTTCCGGGGACGACATTCGAGGAGATGGCCCCCCTTTTGTAAATCGGCGGAGAGGAAATGTAAATGAAGCCCCGGAACATTTACCGATGACATGAATGAGGGGGTGAAAAATCCCGCCAGCGTTCCCTCCACATCATGAAAGTCGAAGACGGGCTGCTCCGCAGCAATCTCCACCAGGGGTCGATAACTATCCTGTTTCGGTACCGATCGGACTCTCACCTGGGAGAAGATGCCCTCGACGCGAATGGCGAAAAAGAGATTGGGAGAGGGGAGAAGACTGTCAAGCCACGAGAGAAAGGCGTCGTAGGTCATTTCCTGATCTATCTCATCGTGGCTCAGGGGATTGTAAAAGGTGACGCAGACAAAGGGCGTCATGGCTGTATCATCGACCCTGGCGGCGCGCCCATCTGCGGTGATCTGATAGATGTCCCCGTCGAGCATCACCATCTCCCCGTCGAGCTTGTCGAAGGTGCCGAGGCCGAAATCACCGTGCTTCTTGATCTCCGTAAAGGGGATATTTTGCTCGTAAATGCCTTCAACGAGGGCGTTGACGGGCGCGCAGAGGTAAATGCTGTTTGCGTTTTCCATATATTCTCCTTGTAGCGGCTTTATTTCCTATCGAAGACGCGCTTTAACAATGCCGTCGTTCGTTTCGCGGGGTTTTTTCGTATGGCGGCCTCTTCTCTGGCTATGTAGAAGAATATTCCATCCATCCCTTTTTCAACGACATAGTCTGTCAGGTTTGCCTTGACATCGGGTACGAAGGAGATGGATCGATATTTCCCCATCACCTCGTCGTAGCTCCGAACGGCACCTACCTTCGACATGCTCTCGCTTACAACGGGCTTCATTTCTTTTGCCAGAGAGGGGGACATCTTTTGCTTGAAATACTGCGTAGCCGCGTCATCAGGGCCCTTGTAAATGGTCTTCACATCTGCAAAGGTCATGTCGGTGATCGACTTCCAGAAGAGCTTCTTTGCCGGTGGCGTCGCCTTTTCGGCGGCCCTGTTGAGCCTCAACTCGAGATCGTCGAGCATACCCGACATACCGACTTTAGAAAGTATGGACTTTACCCTGTCAAGTGAATGAGGCAGGGGTATGCGAATCTTTGCGTCTTTATTAAATCCGTCTTGACTGCCCAGCCTCTTTACCACATTTTCCGTACCCACATGGAGGGCCTCTTTCAACCCCTTCCCGACTTCAACCGTCGAGGGCGCCGCATTGTCGGTACTGCCACGATGGCTTTTATACAGTTTGACACCCTTTTCCAACCAGTTGCTCTGGGCATTTACATGCCCATCGATGAAAGTAAAAACGACGAAAACAAGCACTGAATAGAGCAACACCCGATACAAGAGAGACCTTTTCATGATAGATACTCCTTTTTTTAAACTGTGAACCGACAACTGCTATGCTGGTTCAATCTTGCAGATTGAACCACACCAGTTAAAGGCCTTAAAATCTCCGATGAAATCGATCACTGTTTTTTACGATCAGGTGCATATGGCTAAACGTGAGTAGGCAGTGTGATGAATTTATAAATCCCTGTTGGCCCGACAATATTTTAGCAAGTCATTCAGGATACCGGCTGTTTTGTATATGAAACGCATAGTACAGGCGATACACCGTATAAGTTTAAAAAGAAAACCCTTTCCTTAAGTTTTTTCGATACAACTGATGGCAATTAGCGCCTCTGTTTACAGTTGAGGTTCAATCTGCAAGATTGAACCAGCGGCAGGTGCCATGTCTTTTCCTTAACTCTTAAAAAAGATGTCGAAGGACTGTGTCGCTTCGTCATGGCCGGCATAGACGCCACTGTCAGACGTCACGAGGATTGATACCACAGCCTTAATACCGCATATGGTACCCTCAGTTAGGTGACCTCCCAGTGTGACTACGCTGTCATTTTCAACGGTGGAGGCCGAAAAATGGGCATGTATCTCGACGCCGCCATCGTGTTTCGGCGCAATCCACCCCACAAGAGACACCAACTCCAACGGTTTTTCTATTTCCAGGTAGAGGCGGTCTTGAGGGGTTACGGGATAACTCTCTGGAAACCACTTCAGATTTCTGAAGACGGCCTTTTTGAGTGCCCCCAGGCCTGATACTATCACGCCGGCCTGGATATTCTCCAGCTTGACGCCTTTTTCTATGGCCGCCAGGAGATCGGATTCGGGCTTTATGCGAAACTGCACCATCTTCTCAACATTCTGAGATCCTATACTGTCAATCATTGTCATTTTTCTACTCACTTCCCCCAGTTTTTTGATTGCCCGATAGCGCCAGCAATCGACGGTATGGTCATTGACCAGTCCCACGGCCTGCATGAAGGCGTAGCAGATGGTTGCGCCCACAAACTTAAATCCACGCTTCTTCAAATCCTTACTCAGGGCCTCCGATTCCCTCGTGTGCGGAGGGATTTCAGATGAGTTGCGCTATGAATTCTGGATGGGCTTTCCATCTATAAAGCGCCAGAGGTAGGATGCGAAACTTCCGAACTCGTTCTGCACGTCGAGAAACAGCCGCGCATTTACAATGGCGGCATTCACCTTGAGTCGGTTTCTGATGATTGCCGGATTGGAGAGGAGTTCCGCTGCCTTTTCTTCCGAATATCCTGCAATCCTTTCGGCATCAAAGTTGTCGAAGGCCTCCCGGTATCCCGCCCTCTTTTTGAGGATGGTGGACCAGCTCAATCCCGCCTGCGCCCCCTCAAGGATGAGAAATTCAAAGAGTAACCGATCATCGTGCAGGGGGACCCCCCATTCCCTATCGTGGTATTCCTCTTCGAGAGTTCCTTTATTGGCCCATTCGCATCTCTTCATGTTGTATCCATAAAAAAGTTATACGGTTATCGGTTCACAGTTTACAGTTCACTGCTTTTTCAATGAACTATGCAACGACAGTACTATGTTATTCCAGCAATAGTAAATTTAACGAGAAAAGGCAAATAGAATAATATGCCCCCCTCTTGGGATTAGTCTATCTTAAAAACAGCCGCGGCGTTTTCGTACCCTACTTTTCGGGCGAGTTCAGTCGGCAGTTCCTTCAGCAGTTTTACAGATCCCTGCACGGAAATTCTCCGTTTGTTCCTCGCCTGTGAGGGCTGGTAAAACTGTTCGGTTCCGATCATAAAGCGATCGGGATACTCCTTCAAGAGTTCCAGCCATCGGACAGGGTCCGGTGGCCTTCGGGAAGAATAACAATAGATGTCCCCGATTGCATAACCCTGGCAGCGTGTTCCAGGGTCTTAATAGCCTCGGTGAGATTGCGGCGGCTGAAGGTGGCTGGAGTAGTGCCGAAGATTTCGCCGTCGGGCAAGAGTTCCTTGGATGGACTGGTACGCACAGTGGCGCTCTTCCCTCGTACCACACGAACCTCGGGGCGATTAACATGGGTGCCATCGAATATTTTTGGAAATGTGGCAGGAGATTCAATCAGCTCAGGGAAGAAAGGATCACCACGTCGAAATAACCATCTGCTATCCGGTCGTTGGGTGCGATGCAAGACTCCGATGACATAGCTAAAATTACTGGCCCAGCCAAAACGGGCCGCCGTGTTTGCTACATCGGTGACAAAACCGAAGCCCATCAGATTGACAAAATAGAACACATCCTCTTTCTGGGTGAAACGGCAGACATCGACGGGAGTGGTACGCTGCCTGACAATGGCGGCGACACCAGCGGCAAGGGATTCTATGTTGAGATCTTTCGCAAAACTGTTGCCGCGTCCCGCCGGAATGATCTCCAGGGGGGCAGTGTGCCAGAGCCATGATATTTCAGAAGTCCGTTGAGGTCGGTGATTTTTACGCCATCAGGGATGGCAGGGAGTGCGAAAGGTGACCCATATAAAACAACATATGAGTCACCTTTGACAGCCAAATTATTTTTTGAAGAGATATTCAAGTCCATCGGAACATGCCCGGCCCACAGCATAGTCAGCCTTTTCCTGCCCGGGCATTTTATCCCAACCCCCCTTTTCAATGAATTCAGCTCTCTTCCATGAATCTATTTCCCCTAATTCTTTCAGTTGCGCCTCATAATTCGGGTCCTTTATAAATTGGGCGACGCAGATCGCTGCCTGACTGGCCAAGACAGCGTCTTCCGTCATCGTCTGGGTCGTGCTCGAGGTTGTCCACCCTCCCCAGGCAAAACCGATGATCATTGCAATGGCTGCCCCACAAACAATACCCCACGCTCCAAACGTTAGTTTTCCTTTAGTTTCTTCTTTCATTGGTAATACCTCCTTGAATTATGTTGTGATATTTGTGCCTGTGATGACCTTGTAATGCCTGCAACGTATGAGTTGGATGAGATCATCGGCCTCGGCCGGTAACTGTACCGTTTCCCATATGAAGATCATCTCCACGATATTTCTTGTCCCATTGCTTCTCGCCTGTCGTTTCATGAAATATCCGAACCGGCTTTCTTCCGGCAATAAACACCGTCATTACACCGGGCGATAATTTCACTTGCTGAGTCTCCTTTCCTGTATCAAAATCATCCCTGTTCATTTCGGGATGTTCTTCAGGAACCGGTAATAATCGGAGTCGGTTCCAAGAATAATAGAGGCGTTTTTATAGGAGTCGCCCTTGTAGGTCTCCAGTGTCTTGAAAAAGGAATAGAAGGCCGGGTCCTGACCGTAGGCGTCGCCATAAATTTTTGTCGCCTCGGTATCCGCTGTTCCGCGGATCTCCTCGGCAGTCCGATATGCTCCTTTCTTTTTAGAGGTTCGTTTTGGAGTTTCCTATACCCCTGAGGGTCTTGACGATCTCCATCCCTTCCGAATGGGAGACCGTATGGATTTTCATTTCCAGAGGCTTGGCCAACAGGCTCTTCGTCCCCAGCAAAACGCTGAATCTTTCAGACCGTATATGCCGGTCCAGGTCTTCACGGGTTCTCCATTCCGAAATCAGACTGAAGACATTCTTGTCTTCGATATCACAGAAGATGCCATAGCTCCGACATCCACTCGTTTTGCCCGGCGGCTCGTGCATTGATACAAGCGTTTGTAAAACCTCTTTCTGCTTTTCCGGAAGCACGTTCATGATTGTTCTGACTACGATCATTTTCATCTCTGAATCTTTTTATGGATTTGTTGATGTCTTGCTAATTGAATTTCAGTCCTTCACCCTTACCTCGTTATTCGCCGGAATTCTTATTCTGTTCTGGATAATATTTTCAAGGGCAAGGGTCCGGGTCAATGTCAAACACCTTTCCAGACCCTTACCTGTGCGCTCCGATTGCACTACCTTCAAAGAAAACCATCAGGTTGATTGTGCCGCTTTTGAATATATCTGTTCAGGCGCTGCTTCCTGGGTGTAATTTATTTTGTAGTTACCGTAGTACCTTTCCCAGGCAATTTATGTATACCGTTATTATTTATATACTCAATTTTTGTGCCAGACTTCTAACGCCCCAGGTCGAGTCACTCATCATGCTGATTTATAAGAACAACTAGTGTGTAAAATACGTTTATGGCAGTCAGCAGAAGTTACATAAAAAGGGTCATATGTATGCAGTGGGTCATATATAACCCTTTCCAGTGTCTCCTTAGATGTATGGGCGGCACATGATAAGGCTGGATTGAGAATAATAATCGACTGTTTTGTGACGTCGGCATGGTGTAGTTGTGTTTAAGAAAATTATCTGGTTATCATGCGGTGCGGCAGAGATGGGACAAGATAACTGTGCGGCGGCCGTTGATCTCCTTGCAGGTAGCATCACAATAAAAGTTGTCGCTTCATGGTATGTTCCAGGTGGAGCTACTGCGCCTGATGTGCATGTCGCTCTCTATTGGGATGGGAATTTATGGTTTTCGGATGCCATATTTGCGCATACGGGCTCGCAACGTGCTGCGGTTGAGCCCAAGGATTTCAGCGGCACTGGATTTTCCGCTTACTTTCCACTTGGTCTGCTCAAGCACCCGAAGAATGTGGTCGCGTTCAACGGATGCCAAAGTTTTTTGGTTTACACTTAAATCTTCGTAGGGCTTCTTGAGTTCATCCACGAGGTGTAGCTTGGGTCCCGAGGAGTTAATCACTGCCCGTTCGAGGACGTTTTCCAGTTCCCGGATATTACCGGGCCAGTGATAATTCTGCAGGGCATTCATGACGCTTGTCGGTATGATCTCGATGGACTTGCCCATTCGCTTGGAGATCTTTTTGACGTAAAAATCCACAAGCAGCGGGATGTCATCCAGCCGATCCCTGAGGGGGGGCATGGTAATCGGGAAGACATTTAAACGGTACCAGAGATCGTTACGGAACAGGCCCTTGCGGACTTCCTCTTCCAGATTGCGATTCGTGGCCGCAATAATCCGTACATCGGCCTTGATCGTATGGGAGCTGCCCAACCGTTCAAACTCACCATCCTGCACCACTCTGAGCAGCTTGGATTGCAATGCCAGCGGTAACTCGCCGATCTCATCCAGAAAAAGGGTAGCGCCGTCGGCGACCTCAAATCGCCCCAGGTGTCTGGAATGGGCGCCCGTGAAGGCACCCTTTTCATGACCAAAGAGTTCACTTTCGATCAGGTTGGAGGGTAGTGTGGCGCAATTCAGTTTCACCAGGGTTCGATCTTTGCGCGAGCTTAAGCCGTGGATCGCCCGGGCGACGAGTTCTTTGCCCGTGCCGGTCTCGCCAAGAACCAGGACTATTGTGTCGCCGTGGGCAATTTGTTCAACTTTATAGAGTACGTAATTGATCCCGTCACTCTGACCGATAATGTTCTCATGGTTGTATTCAAGCTTTATTTCTTCTTGTAGATAGGCTGTCTCAGCTTCAAGCTGGTCCTTTAACTTCTGTACTTCGAATAGCGCGGATTCAGCGATTTCTTTGTCTTTTTCCGCCTCATCTCGTGCGACGACAAGTTCGGCCGTCCGCTTTTCAACAAGTTCCTCCAGATGTCTCTTATAATATTCCCGGTCGGTCACATCTTCGATGGCCAAAAGGATCAGTTGGGTTTTCTCCGACTCTTTGTAAATCCGCCTTGCGTTCAAATGCATTATCTTGCGGCCGATGGTCTCAAAGGTATGTTCCACTTCAAAGTCATTAAATGTGGAATTTTGAGGAAGGATATCTTCAAGCAATTCCCGGAGCTGTGGGATGTTCCATTGCCCGTTGCCAAGATCATATATTACAATTCCCTCTGTTTCCGAAGCTTTGACGTTGAAGGTCCGGTAGAAGGAGAGGTTGGCCTTTACAATCTTCAAATCGGAATCAAGCACAAGCAGGGGTTCACGAACGGAACTCAAGATGGTATCAAAAATGTCTATAAAGACTTGCAACTTGTCGTTATCGTATCCTAACGCCGTCACTGTTTGTTCAAATTCCTTAAGTGATTGTTTGGTATTCATTCGCAATTTACACTTTAATTTAGTCTTTGTGTAAACGTGGCAAAATTAAAAAGGAGACGCATTAGTGTATCCCTGTGGGAGGTAAAATGCAAGCCCGCCTTGCCAATGCGAACGCCCTGCCCACTTCCGCCTGTGCGCGGCTGCATGCAGAGAGGAATTTTTTTTCTCTTACTCATTGAGTTGAAGAGCGAGCGCATTCCCCGCTGCTTGCTGCGGAGGTGCATCCATTACTATTTTCCTTTTGACTTTGGATGGTTATCTGTGGCAGATTACCTACCTGTTTGTTTTTGGAGGAAAATTACTATGGCCTTAACAGTAACACGATTACCGAATAGATTTTACCCCGATCCCGCTCGGGTCATTGCCAGATTTTACATGAGCGGCGGTAGTGACAGGACAAAGACTATCCTCAGGCGGATATTGGATTTCTCCGACAAGGGGGTAACCCGGGCACTCAATACGGTACTGGCGGATTTTTCAACCCGGCACCGCAACATCACAAAAGTATTTGAGAAAAATTTTAATACCGTAAAAGACATCATGGCATCGGACACCGAAGTGTTTCCCAACAGGCTGTCCCGTGAGAGGAAATTACTGATCGGTTCCTACTTCACCTCTGAATACGCCATCGAGGCTGCCGCATTCTTTAATCCCTCAATCGTCGAGGGCCCGAATCAGGGGAATCTGGAAGAGGGGCAAAAACGCGTCATTGTCAGTTTTCGCGCCGTCGGGGAGGGTCATGTTTCATCCATCGTCTTCAGGAGTGGTATCATTACACACAATAATGAACTGATCTTCAAACCTGTCGGAAGATTCGTTGATCTGCCCGAGGCCATGAAGCTCCATGTCTATGACAAAGGGCAGTTTCTGGGAAAGTTGCGTGAGATGGATGTCCAGAAGGATATCATCAGCGCCGTTATGGACAGACTGGGAGATAAGTTCCTCTATCGCGACTTGCAACACAGCATCGCCGAGGTCACCAAGGACATCTCCCTCAGCTACAGCAAAAAAAAGGTAATTGATTCAATAAACTGGCTGGCAAGTTCGCATTATGAAATCACATTTTCTCTGGATACCGACATATCGGAACGCGTTATTTTTCCCGTCTCGGCCCATGAAAGCAACGGCATCGAGGACGCTCGATTTGTAAGATTTATCGACGATGACGGCAGTGTCACCTACTTCGCCACATACACGGCCTATGACGGATATACCATCCTGCCTAAATCAATAGAAACAAAAGACTTCTATCATTTCAATATAAGCCCTATCCACGGCGAATATACCCAGAACAAGGGCATGGCCCTCTTTCCGAGAAAGATCAGAGGGCGGTACGCCATGATCTCCCGCTACGACGGGGTCAATAATTACCTGATGTTTTCCGATGACATCCATATCTGGCACGATGCCCGGAAGATACAGGAACCCCAGTATCCCTGGGAATTTATTCAGCTGGGTAATTGCGGTTCGCCCCTTGAAACGGAGAAGGGGTGGCTGATGATCACTCATGGGGTGGGCCCCATGAGGAGGTACAGCCTGGGGGCAGTCCTGCTCGACCTGGAGGATCCTTCTCACATCATCGGCCAGTTGAAAGAACCGCTGCTAATGGCCAATGAGGAAGAGAGGGAGGGTTACGTGCCGAACGTTGTCTATTCCTGTGGTTCCCTCATTCGTAACGGTGACCTGCTCATACCCTACGGACTGTCCGATTACGCTTCGGGTTTCGCCACGGTGCCGTTAGATGAGCTTCTGGACAAGTTGTTGCGTGATTGAGGTTGTTGCTATCTGTTTCTAACAATTGTATGCCTTACCAATGGGTTACCAGGCGCCATTAACAGGTGTTACCCGCTATTGTACGGTAAACGTCAATATAATCATCGACCATCTTTTCCTGACTGAAATTCGTTTCGGCCCACCTCCGGCAGTATGTGCGGTCGATCTGCCTTACGTCTTTTAATACGGATACGGCTTCATCCACCGTGTCAACCAGAAATCCCGTTTTATCCTGAACTATCAGCTCCGGCATGGAGCCCTTATTAAAGGCAACCACCGGTGTTCCGCAGAGCATCGATTCAGCCACGCTTAAGCCAAAGGGTTCGGCAAAATTGATGGGATGAAGCAGGGCGTATGCATTACCGAGCAGGGTATCTCTTTTTTCCGGTCCCGCGTTACCGACATAAACAATCTCATCATTTAAAAAGGGTTCTACCTTTTCTTCATAATATCTCCGATCCTGGATAAATCCGGCAATAATAAGTCGCATGTTGAACCGCTTAGCGATCTGAATGGCCTCATGTGTTCCTTTATCAGGATGTATCCTTCCGAAATATAATAGATATTCGCCCACAGCTTCACTCAATGTAAAGTCAGTTACATCGATGCCGTTGTACACCGTGGCGATATACTCCAATTGCCGGTTGCGGTCGGCATTGCTGATGGATACAAAATAATTATGATCATTGTACTCTTTGAAGACGGGGATGATCCGGGGTGAGGAAAACCCATGGATAGTGGTCACCATCGGCGTTGTCATCAAACGCGAGTAGGTCAGCGGTAGAAAATCATAATTGTTGTGGATGATGTCAAATTGATCGGCACACTCCATCAAATGTGCAATATGCAGACACTCCCATACCTTTGGATCGAGGGACTTGTCTTCTTCATAGGGCCGCTCGCAGATGTATTCCAGTTTTGCCCCGGTCAGGGAATCTCCTGTTGCAAAAAGGGTTACGTCGAATCCACGTCCGACGAGACCCTCTGTGATATTGGATGCTATCTGCTCCCAGGGGCCATAATGCCGCGGCGGAGTTCTCCAGCAGATAGGGGCCAAGACAGCAATTTTCATCTTACACCGCCGCTCTGGGATTTTTCAGACACAGGTCAACCAGATCGTTTATGCTGGCTGTACCGGCGCACATCACGGTATCAGCCCCACCCCAGTAGATTTTAAGTGTGCCGTCAGGTTCCGGCACCGCTCCGCAGGTAAAAACGACATTGGGGACATAACCGGTGATCTCGTATTCTTCTTCCGGCTGCAGGACCCAGCCATCACTGACCCCTCTGATTATAGAGGGATCTGTTAAATCATGCAGGGCAACCCCCAGGCGGTAGACGCAACCGGCCATGGTCTGAAAGACGCCGTGGTAGATATTCAACCAGCCTTGGTCGGTCTTGATGGGAGGCGCTCCAGGTCCTATTTTCATCTCATCCCAGTGATAATGAGCCGGTTTTATAATCATCTTTGAGTTCCCCCAGTATTTCAGATCGGGAGAATAGGATATCCAGATGGACCAGGGAATTATCCCCGAATGGGGTCTGTCCAGACGGACATAGAGGTCATCTATTTTTTCAGGGAAAATGACCAGGTTGCGGGAATCTGCTTCAGTGATTAAAGAAATTCGTTCTATTTCTTTAAAGTTTCTTGTTTTAGCCAGTGCGATGCGTGCTCCATACCGGGAATAGGCGCTGTAGGTAATCAGATATTCATCATCGATAGAGGTAATACGGGGATCTTCGAGGCCATATTCTTCATATAGTTGAAATATCCCTTCTGTGGCCGGGGTCATAAAGGGCTTTTCAGAAACTGTAAACCGAAACCCGTCGTCACTTTCAGCCAGCCCCAAGATACTGCGGCCGCTCGTTAGGTGCGAGCGGAAGATCATTATGTATCTGTCCTTATATTTGGTCACTCCGGCATTATGAACCGTTGACACCGGATAGGGAACATCATCTCTCGTTAAAATTGGATTCTTTTCATATCTTTGAATAATCGGCATTTCAAAGCTCCTTACATTGTTATCGGCGCCATAGTTCCCTGTGAGAGCATAACATTAATGCCAGCGAGTCTCCTGCTCATGGGCCAGAAGAACCGTCAGGTGGGCGATGAGGTAGGCCAGGATACTTTCGGCACCTTGATTCCGGTTGACCCCGTAGCTTTCCAGGCCGTCGCAGCAGCCGCATGTCTCAAAATCATAGAGGGGGATCCGCAGATCATTTTCACCAAGAAACCACACAAAGGATGCAACCATTCGGTCAAGGTAATGCTTATCCCCGGTCACGACAGAGGCCTGATAGAACATCATCCCGATGGTCATTGCGTCTACGGGTTGCTGCGCATACCGCGCACACTGTTCGCCCTTGGTGTACCAACCGTCGGACCCTACTGGCGCGAGATACCCGTCTCTAAAGATGATTCCTTCCAGAAAGTCCGCCATCTCACGGGCGATAGCCAGGATCTTTTCGTCACCGGTTATTTCATAGGCATGGAACAGGGCCAGCGGGACAATGCCGGTGTCATAGGTCACCGTCGGTTCAAACCAGTGCCACTCCCCATCGGCCTCGTCTTTGTACTGTGCGACGATACGCCCCACCATTTTCTGAAGGGTATTGTTCATCCCCTCATCACTGGGATAGCGGTGGAGATAGTGGCAGACACCGATGATCGTGTCGGCAATACCCCGAATGAAACGCACGCCCTGAAAATTCGGATACGCCTTGGCGAACAGATGTTTGGCCAGTTGAAAGAAGGCATCGTGGGGGGAGAAACGGATAAGGTATCCCAGGGCCCATATGGTCCGTCCGAAGGCGTCCTCCGATCCGATCTCGTCAAGAAAGTTTCGATTGTAGCTTAAGAAATTTTTGAAGCGTCCGTCATCGCGCTGCATATAATCGATATAACTGAGATACGTGGGCAGAAGACGCAGGGCCACCGGGTCTTTCTTCTGGCGATAGGCCATGGTTGCCATCAACAGCCCCCGGGCATTATCGTCCAGGCAGTATCCCTCTTTCCGGTTCGGCAC
>Ga0307990_1001134_pt1 | contig 22744 bp, 18 predicted proteins | sample EllFjometagen129_FD_203168 | JGI IMG/M metagenome (GOLD analysis project Ga0307990, IMG submission 203168) | Marine microbial communities from Ellis Fjord, Antarctic Ocean - #129 | ecosystem: Environmental > Aquatic > Marine > Unclassified | place: Southern Ocean | collected 2014-10-08
TTTGATGAGGGAGGGCTGGCCAACGCTGCCATGGAATGGCTATTTAGGCACCGCCAGATGAAAAGGGCGGAAACAGATAAGCCGAACCTAAAGCTTCAGAGACCTGCTCTCTACTCTACCCTATTTTCAAGCCCACTCCCAGCAAAAAAATCCAAGCATGTCAGGTTTATTTTTATTTCATTCATAATTCGAACACTTAGCTATATGCATTTACAATAAATTGCCATTTTTGGCTTTAGCCTTTTCAATTCACTTTATTTATATCATTAGTCCATGGTCTAAATCCAGACTCAATATCAAATTCAGCCTGCCGATTGTCTTTCGCATAACATAATCTTCAGCGGGCGCGGCTTTTTGCGCCCCGCTGGAAGAGTTTGTTATGAGATTTGGTCAAAATTCCTAAAGGCGGTTAAAAAATCATCAAAACGTTTTATATGGCCTGTTTGTTCAAATCTCTCTTTAACTCTTAGAAAATATTTCGGATTTAGTAGCGCCTTAGGATTTCTTTTGCTATATGTTAAATTTCTAAACTTATCATTAAGAGCGCTTCTCAAGTATATTTCAGCGAATTGAGCTCTATTCAACTCTTTTAACTCATAAGGCGGTAATAACTCCGGATCTGCTGAACGTACGTTATGAAATCTTTTGTATTGAATTAATTTCCGCGATTGAGGATTAGGTCTAACCATTTGCCGATTCCCCAATGCCCACGTTTCAAGACAGAAATGTTGTATAATAATTTTAATTTCCGCTTTGCATTTGAAGTGAGATAAATATTCTGTCATTTCATTTAATTTGTCTAAATATGATAAGTCTTCAGAGTCTATAGCTATAACCAATCTATCGATTGTATTGTAAGAATTAACATCTTCTATAGCGGACTCGATAACATCAAAATAGCTTGGAAATCCACCTCCAGTTATGATTGAAAAATTATTTTCCTCAATCTCAGAGATATGCGGAACATATTTTAAGTTTCGATTAACTAAAGGCACCCAAGTTGGGTATAAATGTTTTTCTACTTCCCCTTCAACTACAATGTATAGATTCATTCAATACCCTCAGCGTAGAAAGGATCATTTATAAGTTGAATAAAGGCTTTTTGCTTTGATTTACCAAATTTCTCCTCTAATTCATCGCCTTGTTTCACATGAACAGTATTTCCTTGTCGGTGAAGTATGATCCAATCTTTTACTGGTACATTCCCAATTATATATGGGTGGTGACTAGTTATAATAAATTGACTCTTACTTGCCGCTTCGAACAATACAGAAGGAAAAAAGTTTATGGCATTAACACCTAGCGAATTTTCATATTCATCAATTAGATAAACACAACCCTCTTCAGGTAAAATGTATATATCACTTAATATTAGTAATACTTTTTTCATCCCTGATGAAAATTCGTTTAGAGGAACCCATTTATCATTAAATTTTTCTTTTAAGGCAAATACCGGGACAATACCAGGGTAATGAAAGCCAAATCGATCAGCTTCTATCAATTTCATTTCGGACACAAAAGGAAATGTTGCTTTAAATTCAACGCAGATTTTTTCATATGTTTCTTTAAACACTTCGGACAATATATATAATTTACAACTTAGATTTAAATTTGAGTGAAACAGATCTTCCAGATTTTTTGTTTTCTTAATTTTCTTTAATGCGGCCTGAGGCAAGCTTTGAAAGATTGCTTCATGTTCAAGGTCAGCTCCTGAAAAATTCCTTCGCATTATTGAGGATAGTCCTCTATAGATTGGTTTTATTAGCTCTTCGTCTTGTAGTAGTGCTATGCTTGATTCTTTGTGAGATAATTTGGGCAGCTCATTTCCGTTAAATTCAAATGATTCAAGGGAACGGTTTACCAAGGTTGTTTCTTTTTCCCCATCATAACTTACTATGCTCTCTTTGGTAATTTTTACTGCACTCTCGTCATCACTTTTTCCAGTTTCGAGAATCCAACGATATTTTACAGAATTATGCTCTAAAGTAACATCCCAAAATCCAATATAAAATTTATCCTTTTGAACAACAAACTGTGCGGCATTAAAAATAGTATTTAGGAGTCTTGTCTTCCCAGCACCAGAATTACCTACAAGAAGGTTAAGCTTACCAAATTTAATTTTAGAAAAATGGATTTCATTTTCAGAGGCACCACCAGCCTCGTAAGATAGAATTTTCATTTTTGGCCTTTATTTAATGGTATTGATTTATAGTTTTTAGTAATTTCATAACAAGTGATTATATGGTTCTGCATATCATGCAAATATTCATGTTATCCAGCTTTATTGATTCCTGCTGTATCAACATTTATTGCCATTAACGATAATAGGTCTAAATCACATTTTATGCAAGGTATGGTATACCAGTCATAGGATTTTCGGCTTTTGATTTTTCAACAAGCATAGCAGAAGTCCAATTTTCATCTAACCATTAATTATCAAATTTACTTGCCCTTATAATATAAAGCTCAGGCGCTTATCAGGTCAAAACCGCACTGTTTATTTATTATAAAGGTATACTGCATTGACAATTTTATTGCCGGCCATTTCATATATTGCTTAATGATTATAGTGTATATTTAGCAGCTTCTTTGACGTTGAATTTAAGCTGACCTGTTCTTTCCATGTGGCACCGCTTTTCAATAATTGAAGGAAACACGTTGAAATCTCTAAAAATTTAACATTAATAATAACCGCTAACAAATGGAAATTATTATGTCAAGACGAAAAAGTAGTATCTGTCAGCAATTCTAATTATAGCGAAATAAGAGATTTAGCCGCAGACCCACACAGACCCACACAGACATTTTAGCCGAGCAAGTCGCTCGGCTAAAATAGTATCATCGCTTCGCGAAAAGAGGTAAAGGCTATAGGATAAATAATTTGTCCGTGTCCGTCTGTGTGTGTCCGTGGCTAATGAATTATCCCAAAATGAGAATTGCTGAGTATCTGTAGAATGACTTGACAATTGTGAATAAGGGGTCAAGTCTGCCTTTGACCCATGAGCAATCTATTTTCTGTTGTTTTAATATTTTTATGGTTTTTTCTTTATTCTTAAACTTCTATACCTTCTTGGATCTTGACCAATTAAACAACATGGGTCAAGGGCAGACTTGACCCCATTTCTATCATGACCCCATTTCTATCATTGCAATAGAGTTAAGATATTGAGAGATAAGTTAATCAAAAGTCAATCGGAGACTTGACCCCTTTCACAATGAGGGTCAGTGACGGGAGGTGATGGTACCGGCCGACGGCCTTGTCGAATGTATCCAGGTTATTCACCGGTCGGTTATTCACCTTGAGGATCAGATCCCCGGGTTCGAGACCTGCTCGCCCGGCCTCGGAATCCGATCGAACCTCCGTGATCATGACGCCGGTCCTCAAACTGTGCGTACGAGGTCATGTTTCGATTTATGAATTGTAACTCCAAGATATAAATGTAGAGGATTATCCACAATCCAGGATATGATACCTTTTCCTTTTCACAATCGAGGTTTTTCTAATGGGGAGACATTTTTTATCTGGCAAGCCCTTGAATGGGGAATCCTGCTCTATCAAACGGCAGTGGATTACAAAAGATAAACTAAGGCCCCAGCAATGGTGGCCTTAGCCAAAAGACGAATGTGACTCTTTTCTAAACGCCGATTCTTTCGATTCCTTTGTGAAACCCAAAAAGTTCCTTCGTTTCGGATGAAGATCAATCGACGCATTGAGTCCAAACAGATCCTGTATTATTGGATCATTTGAGTTGTGTTTCGACAGCTTCGATAAAACGTTTTGATTCTGAAACATTGCCGAAGATCCCACCCTGCATTTTTATAGACTTTACAGCTCCTTTGTAACACTCCTCATCAGTCGCTGCCGTGCAATCCTTTAGCAAAACCGTCCAGTACCCATAGTCACACAACTCTCTGGTTATCGTGTGGACACAGACGTCGGTTGTAACACCGACAGTTATGACACTTTGGATTCCCAGGTTTTTGAGAATCATATGCATTTCACTGGATCCAAAAGCACCTCGGCCAGCCTTATCTATGACGTGATCTCCTTTCTCGGGATATAACTCCTCGATGATGTCCCAATTTTTTTCACCACGGACCAGAATGGGACCCATTCCACCAGGGGGAGTTTCACCCACCCCGACCCCTCCGGTGCTGATCTTCATTCGCAATAACCAGTTAAAACCCGCATCAGAAAGGTCGGGATCATGCCCCTGACGTGTGTGTATGATCCGAATATCTGTTCCACGAACTGCATCGAAAACCCTCTTGATCGGCTCTATAAGAGCCCTTGTTGGTGATATATCGTAACCCATGGCCTGCACAAAACCGCCTTTTCCGCAAAAGTCCACCTGCATATCCACACACATAACCGCGGTCCTGCCTGAATCCAACTCTACGTAGGCGGTCTCTCCGAATCCCGGACAATCCTCTACCTCCACCTTGAAGAGTTTTCCCTTTGGAGCACCATAATGCCAAGCGGGATACTCAAAAGTTTTAGTTTCCTTGAAACGTTCGTAACCCTCTTTCACCTTTGCCAAGATAGCTTCCCTGCTGTAGAAATCTTCATAGCGCCGATTACCAGACATGATAATTCCTCCTTTTAATGTTTGATTATAGTTTAAAAAATGACGGTCTCTTAAGAAACCCCATCTCCCCTTCCTTAGAGGGAAAGGCAAGGTTAAGAAAAGCCTCAAAAACAATAATTAATAAGGCTATCGGTGTTTCACGATAAACCTCACGCCTCCCCCAATTTTCCAATCTGCTCTAAATCATCGGCAACATACCCTATATTGAGTTTCACCAAAGTCTTCCTAGTTGGATAACTCGTCTTCTTATCCCAGCCATGCAAATCATAATATTCATCAAGCATTTTGTTATATTTCTTTTCGTCCATTTTCCAACCGGCCAAATTACCTGACGGTATGGGTTCTTTGAGTTCTCGGGGAGCGGGCAGATCATCCTTGCGATCAAAGTCCGTAAATCTGAGATTCAATGCTTTTTCAAGATTTAGTTGCCGCATTGCCATTGTTTTTAAATTCTCGACAGTTGTTTCCCTCCCTGTCGCAGCCGAATAAAGCTCAGCTAATTCACGCAAATCAGGCTGATTCACATCCCAATAAGTCGTATTGTAGTGACATATTCCTAAAGAATTATTTACCCGTTGCAAAGATTCCCCATACTTAACCATTTGCGCCTTGCCGTCATATTCCTGAGGTTTGTCCGGATTTTCGATTCCATAAACGGCCTTTGCCTTTTCCACATCAAGACCGGGAACGGTCTCGCATAACGGAGCCCCCGTAGTATGACCACCACCTCGAGTTGAAGTCGTTACGCCCAAACTCCATCCCAAAGAACCTCGGCAGACTTCATACAAATCCAACCCTTTGATATGAATTGCATAATAATCGCTTTCTCTACCCACTATATTGGCCGCCCGCGCACAACCTTCCGCCAGTATATTTCCGAAACCCTCGCGGTAGCTCATTTTTCTAATGAGCTCCAAGATCATGCCGGCGTCTCCCCAATGCAACGCCAATCCGCCCGTGTCGTTTTTATCAATGATGCCTCGCTGATAACATTCCATTGCCCAAGCGATGGCAGGTCCCGCTGCATCAACATCTATGCCCAACTGATTGCATAATGCTTGGGCCTTGAACATGAAGGTTCTCTCCTCAACTGCCAATCGTCCCTGAAGGGTAGCCAATGTCTCATATTGACAAATTTCTGTCGTTAGGCCAGCATATGGGCCTTCATTGATATACATGATACGGCTACAGCCACCAATTGCGCATCCTGGGTAGCTTTGGGATGATACTTGATACTTATCGATCATCCTTATGGGATCTATCGTTTCCATCACCGACTCAGGGAAACAGGCGCCCTGGAAATTCTTGTATGGTATGCTACATACTTCCTGTTTTCTCGGAAGAATGCTTAATGTGCCATATCTATGTAAAATATCTTTACTTTTTAAGTCCTTGAACATTGCACGTGCATTTTTTACAGCTTTCGAAAAACGCTCTGGTTGGGCGACTTTGATAGCTCCTTTACCTACGCCTACAATTGCCTTCACATTTTTGGCCCCCATCACCGCCCCAAGACCGCCTCTTCCATGTGCCCGGCCTTTCTCTTGTATGATACAAGCACCTCTCACAAGGTTTTCTCCTGCTGGTCCAATAGTTAATCCACGGAGTTCCGGACATCCTAATTCCTTCCGAAGGGCATCGAGTGTTTCCCATGTCGTTTTGCCCCAGAGATGAGAAGCATCGCATATACTCACCCGATCTTTTGTTATCCGAAAGTATACTGGTTTATGGGCTTTACCCTCAATGATGATCGCATCATAACCAGCGTATTTTAATTCGCTCCCAAGGTAGCTATCGCTACAAGAACTCGCCCACCCACCGGTCATGGGGCCTAATGCGCTAACATTCATTTTATTGGCACCAGGGGCCGTTGTTCCGACTAAAGCTCCCACACCAAAGATCAGCCTATTTTCGGGATCATATGGCGTGACCCAATCCCTCAGTTCATCATACAGTATCTTCACGGCTATACCTGAAGAACCCAGCCATTCAGAAGCATATCGTGATGTTGGTTCTGTTGAAATCTCCCCCGCAGGCAATTTTATTCTAAGAATTTTACCGCCATAGGAAAAAACATTTTGGTCATCACTCATAAAATTTCCCCTTCAGCAATCTGCTCTCATTGCTCTTTATATAGTGCTCGAAAAAACCTATCTACTTGAGGGCCCCTGCCGCAAACATCATTTTTTTGCCCCCATGGTTTCCGAGATAAATTGTCTTATCATGTTTTCAAGTTCTTCTTTTTCCTCGCATACTTCGACACACCGAGGCACGGGAAGCCCTTCACAGCCATCACAAGCCGTTCTAATCAGGTCTCCTTCTTCTTCCAGTTCAAGCAGAAAACCGGAGCCATGTTCCTTGTCCAAGATTCTGAGGCTTGATGCCGCAGGCTGAAACACCCCCTTGTGGTGGTATGAACAGGCCATTTCACAGGTCCGGCATCCTCCACATTTTGAAAAATCAAAAATCATGACTTTTTCCCCCTAAAATTTAACATATCGGCATCCTCTATTTTTGCATACGATGAAGTTTCCTCATGCGACCGAATTTACCAGAAAGGGCTGGCAAACTCATCACCAACCAGGTTGAAAAGACGAAGGGACCCGTCAATGCGATCATATGAAGTCTTGTCATAGCATTCATCATCAATACCGAAAGAACAATTGAAAGTGACGCGAACAACCAGGCCTTGCTTCTTGAACCTGAAAAAACAATGCCACAGAGGACACCATTGAACCCATAAAGGCCTGAATTGACCATGCCTAATGGATATGAAAGACACAGTGCGGTCAGCATACCGCCCAAGGCGCCCCAAAAAGCAAAGAGCGCGGAAATCCTCGAATGTATCAATACGGCCAGAGCAAAAATGATTCCGGTGATCAAATCAGGCTGGAACAGCACTTGCCCGAATCCCAAGAAAAGGGAAGTAGACCAATCAAGCTCGTTGCCTTGAGCCGGGAGAAGGGCATTAAGTGGAATCCATCTGAATAGCTTAATGAAAAAATAAAAGGCCCATGTGACCAAAAGGAAAGGGGAAGTATATGGCACCCATCCCCTGTCGAACATCCATTTCATTACAGGAGAGGTCAAAAAAGAGCCAGCGACAATCAAGCCGATCAAAGCCATATTCAGTTTGAAAAAACAGCAAAGCGCTATGCCGACCAAGGCCCCATTGAAACCGTAAAGTCCTTTTTTAATTTTCTCCCGGTCGTATTTCAGGGCACTGGCCGCAAGGGTACTGGTGAGGAGTCCAATTAAGGCACCGAAAGCCATGACCCTGGAGTGACAGATAATTCCAACAAAGAATAGCATTCCCGTTAAGGCGCTTTCCTGGAGCATGACCTGGCCCATCCCCCTAAAAAAGGGCAAGGCGATAAAGGCTTTTTCGCCGAATACTTGGCACCAGGCCATCCAGCGGGTGTCTATTGACAGATGTCGAAGGTCCATTTTTTCTTTTCCATCCCTTCAGATGGAGTGGTATATTTATTAAAGTTGCCAGTTCAATGCCTTGTCGTTCCTTTGGCCATAGGGCTATCAGGCTTGTCTCGCGTTAAGGATGACCTACTCCGCCAATTCGACTCATCTCGTTCGTGACTATGATGTAGCCGAAATCAGTTCCAGGAGGTTTTCTTGACGGACTGAGTTGGCAAGGGCCTCTTCAAGGGTAATTTTCTTGAATCGAATCCTATCGTGTGGTTTAGCCTGGCCGACTTTCCAAAGCTCGGAAGTGACGACCGTGGCCAATGATACGAACCCGCCAAGACTAGGTCCGTCTACCATCAGAATGATGGGCATATCACCGGTAAAATTTACGGCCCCTATGGCATAGGCGTAGTCATTTACGTTTGAAGGGTGGGTGCCCCCTTCGCCCCCATCCTTACGAGCAAACTCTGGTTTGGGACCCACTAATCTGTAACCGAAGCGATTGGAATCGTGGTGGACCAACCACGGCGTACAATAGAAAGTCTCCACAGTCGCCGGAGTAAAAAAGTCTGGCGCCGAGTGAGGCCCAGGAAGAACCCCTACCTCCCATTCAGTCTTATATTGGGGAATGTTCTCGAAGGCCAACCTTCTCGCCCGATCAAGATCAGGCGTTTCCCGGTTCAAGCGAAGCACATCGCCCTTTTTCAAGGGCCGTCCCTCATACCCGCCAAACATTCCTTTAGGAAAGGTCGACTTACTCCCCAAGTACTCCGGGACATCTAATCCGCCCGCCACCGCGAGATAAGATCGCAGGCCAAGTCCCCGTATCCCCTCGAGGGACAAAACGCTTCCTTTCTTAACGAATATGGCTTCCCACCAAGGGGCTTGGTCATTGTTTATAGTACCCTTCAGTCTGGCACCGGTCAGAGCTATCAACGCATCGGTCTTAAAGACCAACTTCGGTCCGATGGCGGTTATCTCCAATCCAGCTGCTCGGTCACTATTACCGACCAGACGGTTGGCGATTCTAAATGCAAAAGCATCCATTGGCCCCGAAGGGGGTACTCCAACATTCCAGTAGCCGATCCTTCCCGGATAATCCTGTACGGTTGTATAAAGACCACCTTTGAGAACTTCTATCATACCTAAACCTCTCTTTCTCTATCAGTAACCTTGCGTCGAACTGGCAGCTGCCTCCCGCTGTCTGATCTTAAACGCGTCTGCTTCTTTTTGCACCGAATCGCAAAAGATATTGTACTTCTTTAGACTAAACGACCCTTCCTTAACCTGAAGAGGGTATTCCCCTTTGAACATCGAACTCCGGCTCTTCTCGAGTTCCCTTTCGCTGACCAGTTCGAACTTAATACGATCAAAAAACCTCAGGAGCCATGGAGCCTCGGCAAAATAGGCTGAGGTCTGATAAGTATTCCATATGGGCAGGGTTCGTCCTACCAACTGGTAACCTCCGGGTGACTCCATGGGGTAGATGCAAATATATGCCCCCCCTATACCGACGGCACCCTCAGGGGTATACATTCGGGCTGGATTATATTTTGGTGCCACCAGACGGTATCTTGGATCCATCGGCACAGCGCAAGGGGCGCCCAGGTATACATCCCCAAGGCCAATGACCAAATGCTCGGTTGCTGCAAGATACGCATCTACTTGCTCCACTTTCTCCAGGCCATTACACCTCGCAACGAATTCCACGTTATCAGGCAAATAAGGCGCTTCCGCACGCACCGTCGCGCTGTATTTATCCATACCCTCCCGGGTCCATCGATCATGGCATGCTATGGGCAGCGTAACCATTCGAGAAGGAATTTCTACTGTCTCAGGGGAGGGTAGATCTTTTTCCAGGAGCTTAAGGGTCTCGATAAGTTTAGCCAAGGGCAACTCGCACCCATTGTATTTAATGAGCAGGGAACGGACTCCCGGAATCGTCTCCATGAGACCCTTGATCCTCATGCCCTTCAATGCCTGCTCCAGCAAATGCAACCTACACCTTAGATTTAGATCAAGGATCATTTCGCCATATTCCACCAACAGGTAGGCATCTCCCGATAAACGGTAAACAACCTGCGGCTGTCCCGGTCCTTCTAAGATCAAATCCGCTATCGCATCCGAAGGCGGAGGCATGATCGAGGTTGATTCCGTTTGCATTCTCATTGTTTTGTTGACCTCCTTTAAATCGTATTCAAATAGTTGAAGAAAGGCGGATGGATTCGTTCCTCATCCGCCCAAGTTAAAGATTATTTAGCACGCCGGGGATTTAAGATTTCGAATTCACGGCCTGAATAAAGCGTTCAGAGTCCGAAACATTTCCGAAAACGCCGCCTTGCATCTTGATGGATTTGACAGCTGATTCGTAGTTGCCGTAATCCGTGGCACCAGTGCAATCCTTGAGGAGGATACACCAGTGACCAAAGTCATTGGCTTCCCGCATGATAGTGTGAACACAAACATCTGTCGTAATTCCGGTAATGATTAAGTGGGTAATACCCAAATTTTTCAAAATCATATGCATAGTACTCGACCCAAAGGCCCCCTTCCCGGCCTTGTCGACGACATATTCCCCATCAATGGGGTAAACGTCTTCATGAATATCCCAGTTTTTCTCACCTCGAACGAGCAATCGGCCCAGACCCTTGGGCGGAATATCCCCGAGTCCTATCCCATCGCCGATGATTTTGCTTCTCAGTACTTTGTTGAACGGCGCATCGGACAGATCCGGTTCATGGCCTTCCCTGGTATGAATGACTTTGATATCCGTTCCCCGAACTGCGTTCAGGCATGCTTTTATGGGTTTAAGAGCCGAAGCAGTCAAGCTGAGATCATAGCCCATGACGTCCACATACCCATTCTTGCCACAGAAATCGGTCTGCATGTCGATAGACATAAAAGCTGTCCGGGCCGAATCCATTTCAACCCAAGCAGTGTCGCCAAAGTTGGGGCAGTCCTCTACTTCCACCTTGATAAGCTTTCCGATCGGAGCGCCGTAGAGCCAAGTTGGGAAATCGAAAGTTTTGGTCTCCTTAAATCGATCATATGCCTCTTCGACTCTTTTCAAAAAATTGTCTCTGGATTTGGCGTAAAAAGGTTCATATGTTCTTAACTTAGTCATGTTCAACCTCCTTTGTGTTTTAAGATTATTCTTCTTGTTGAAATTGCGTCTTTGTCAATTGTCTTATGTTTGCTTTCTCAAAATATGATCTCCCTTATTGATAAAGGTTGTGCCGCAATGGGAGAAAACATATTCACATCGTGGAGAATCAACCGGGCTTTTATGTCGCAGTCTTTTGCTTGAAGACAAGCTGTTCGAGAATGATGATTACGAAAATTACCATGATCACGGGATTTTTTAGAATCATAGAGACCAACCGGGGCAAATCATCAAAAAACACCTTCGGAAGCATAGAAATTCCGAAAGTCAAAAAGACTGAAAAACCGGTGATGAATATTTCCCGGGTTTTATACGTGCCGCCCTGGACCCAGGTATTGGCCCCAATACCGATTAAGGTCGAGGCGACCCCCAGCAGTACCGCACCGGCCACTGGTTTGGGCATGGCCGCCATCAAACCTGCCATCTGACCGAAAAAGCTAAGTACGATAAAAGCGATACTGGCAATGATGATAAAAATACGCCCCGCCACACGGGTTAAAAGAACCAAGCCCAAATTTTCGCCATAAGACACATAGCTAGGGACACCCAATAAACCGGTCAAGGACCCTTCAACCAATCCAAAAATAGTAAAATATCGCTTTTCCGCAGTTGGCGATGTTTTAACTCCAATGATATTAGAATAACCGCTGACATTGCCAAAAAGGTTGATAGCCGAAAAAATGTTGACAATGATCATCGTTATGATCAGATCCACAGGAGGCATCGTTAAGCCATAGGGAAAGATTTTTGGAAAAACTATCGTGGGCATGGATTTGACAAGGTTCCAGTCGAACTTTCCTGAAATCATAAACACCAGATAGCCGAGGACGATAACGATAAGCACGGGGATGGTGGCCAGCATGCCCTTACCTTGGATGGAAAGCCACCCACACAGCAGAGCCAAAATAATGCCGACGTAAAAGGGCCAGGAGGCCAGTGATGAAGCAATCATCCCCATGCCCACCGAACTCACGGTCAGACCAACCATCATAATCATGCCTCCCAATGCTAAAGGAGACCAAACTTTTCCTATATAACTGATCCATCCCAAACCACCCAAAATAGCCACAAAAATACCGGCAATGATATAGGCGTTAAAGGACTGCAGGGCGAACTCTTTGCCACCCACGGCAAAGGCTGCCACGATGGCAAGCGAAGGAATAATGTTCGGCCCTGAAACCATGGATAGCCGATGCCCGGCGGTTACTTGAACCAGAGTGGAGACGCCGATCATCAGCACCACTCTGGCCATGTAGTCGGACATCTCGGCACCCGTCAATTCTAGCCCCAAACCGACGATGGCATATCCCCACACCACCGGATAGAACATGATAAAAAGCCATTGTAGCGAATAGATTACAGTGTCTCGCAATGATTTGGACTTATCTCCAGGCCCGTAAACAAGTTCGATCTGAGGTTTGATCTGTGTCTCTTTCATTGACGTGTCTCCTTTCTTTGTTAAACGTGATTTTTTCAAAGATACCCTGCCAAAAATTACTGAATGAACTCTCTTATGGGCAGTTGATGCATGATTTCGCATTACAAAAAAAACTCCCCCATTTACACCCTAAACCTCTCATTGACTGATGTCAACTATATTTTTCCTCCAGCGACAATTAAAATTCCCGGTTTGTCTTTATGTTGATGCGTTCACCTCACGAACACTGCGGCCCTCTTGTGGATTGTACTCTGTCATTTTTTTTTGTTCGTTCTCACTTCGTGCTATTGCTTTGCCCCAGGCCATTATTGTGTCCGGTATTTGCCTTTGTTGTATAAGGGGTCAAGCCTGCCTTTGACCCATGAGCAATCTATTTTCTGTTGTTTTAATATTTTTCTGGTTTTTTCTTTATTCTTAAACTTCTATACCTTCTTGGATCTTGACCAATTAAACAACATGGGTCAAGGGCAGACTTGACCCATGTTTTCATTTTCTGGTCCTAACCCTGATAAATCGGTTGGAGAGTAACGGACTTGTCCGCCTGTGCTTTGTGGCGGAAATCCCGATTTATCGGGGAACCAAAAAGGTCTCTCGCCCCGGTTAAATACGCTTCGCTGCCCTTCGGAATTTAACTGGGCAGGCAAAGCCGCAAAGCTCGCAAAGAAAAACAATGAAAAGATAGTTATATGAAACTCAGGGCCTTTGCAGGAGTAAAGAGTTGAATAGTCATTCATTCTTTGAAAACCATCTCTATCATCAGCCACTAAGCCACAACTAAGGTACTAAGATTACAAAATTATTCTTTTAATACCAATTTGAACTTTTTCAAGCAAACCAAGCCCTAATGTTTTATGTATACCGAAAGCATTCGGGACTGCATCTGCTATCTTTTTCGCAATGCGTTCTTCCCCTCCCGCCTCGCCTGAGCTCGCGATGGCGGGCAGGCTTTTTAGACAAAGAGATAAAACTTTTACCCGCCTATCTTTGGCGGGCATAATTATCTGTATGTCTTGGTGCCTTGGTGGCTACCTGAATAATTAGATTGTTTTTAATAGACTTTGTTTGATATTTTGTTAGAAAGTTAATTAAAACAATGGTAAATGAGATTTGCGCGGCGAATTTATTTGCTATGATGCATTTTAATGTAAGGAAAATTTGTTTGAATTGTTTATCTAAACCTGACGCATTATAATAATAAACAGGCAAAAAATAGAATGAAAAAATAAAAGAGAGGAATTGTGAGATATAAAACAGATGGGGTAGTCTATCTTATTGGCGCAGGACCAGGAGATCCGGATTTAATTACTGTAAAGGGGCGGAGATGCCTTAGAGAGGCTGATGTGGTTGTTTACGATTATCTTGTTAATGAATCGCTTCTATCATTGGCGGACAGGGATGCGGAGATAATTTACGTAGGCAAGAAAAGTGGCCTGCATACGATGCATCAGGGAGATATAAACAAACTTTTGGTTAAAAAGGCTCAAGAGGGCCTCACTGTGGCACGATTAAAGGGGGGTGATCCTTTTATCTTTGGCAGAGGCGGTGAAGAGGCTATGGAGCTTTCAAAGGCTGGTGTAAAATTTGAGATAATTTCCGGGGTAACATCGGCGATAGCTGTGCCTGCCTATGCAGGAATACCACTGACACATAGGGAGCACTCGTCTGCCGTATGTTTTATAACCGGTCATGAGGACCCTGGAAAGGAAGAATCAGACATAAATTGGGATTCACTTGCAAAATTTTCCGGTACACTAATTTTTCTTATGGGAATAGCAAATTTAGACAAAATAGCAAAAAAATTAATAAATAACGGCCGCTCAGAAAAAACGCCGGCTGCCATTGTTGCCAATGGAACCACACCTAATCAAAGGACAATAATTGGTACACTTGGAAATATTTATGAAAGGGCTATAGAGGAAAACCTCAAGCCACCTGGGATTATTGTAGTAGGCGATGTGGTAAACCTTAAAGATAGTATCGACTGGTTCGAGTCAAGACCATTGTTTGGAAAGGTAGTTTTGGTTACAAGACCACAAGATCAGGCTACTGATTTTGTTAGGAGGCTATCTGATTTAGGCGCCAGGTGCATACTTCTTCCGGCAATTAAAATTCTGCCGCCACCAAGCTGGAAGGATTTAGACAGGGCAATTGAGAATATTTCAGGGTATGACTGGATACTCTTTACCAGTGTCAACGGAGCTAAGTACTTTTTTGAACGATTATATTTTGCAGGGAAGGATGTCAGAACCCTTGGCAGTGTTAAGATTGGGGCTATAGGACCTAAGACTAAGGAAGCCCTAATTGAAAGGGGAATCATGCCTGACCTGATACCTGATGATTATTTGTCTGAAGGCATTGTAGAATCTTTAAAGGGACACCATATTGATGGTAAAAGGGTTTTGCTGCCAAGACCCGCAATAGCAGGGAAGTATCTTCCAACAAAACTCAAGGAAATGGGCGCAATTGTAGATGAGGTTGAGGCGTATAGAACAGTTAAACCGGACGATAATCAGAAAAAATTAGACATAATACTGGAAAGTGAAAAAATTGATGTAATTACGTTTACCAGCCCTTCTACTGTTAAGAATTTTATGGCCATGTTTAGAGACAGACCTGTATTTGGAAATATTTCAAAATCAATAGTAGCATGCATTGGCCCGGTAACGGAGCAAGAGGCTGTGAAAGAGGGGCTGAAGGTAAGCATAGTGCCTGATGAGTATACGGTGGAAGGCCTTTCTGAGGCGATAGTTGAATTTTTAGGGAAAATTTAGGATTTTTTCCGTACCTTAGTTGATGGTCCCGTAAAAAGTCGTAACTCCGGTGAAAACCGGAGTCCAGATGGTCTGCAACTGCTTGAAAAGACTGGATTCCGGCTTTCGCCGGAATGACGGAAAACGGTATTTTGGGACTTTTTACGAGACCGTCTTAGTTTAGCTATTTAATCCAGTCCCCAGATTTCCCTTGACGCTTTAATGACTAAATCCATAATGTTGTATGGGCTTGCTAACAAGCCGTGTCTGTTTTCAACATCTTGAGAAGGTCTAAGGTATTTTATTTTTTCACCTGTCCCTGAGAGCAATACGCCTCCCGCCTCAGATAAAATCACATCGCAGGCACATGTATCCCAAAGCTTTGTTCCCTTTGACGGGTGCACGTATATATCTGCGGCCCCATTGATGATCATGGCTACCTTTCTTCCAACACTGCCGGATGGGATTTCGTGCTGGATAGACATTATTTCCATAAACTTATCCACCCTTTGGTCTCTGTGTGATCTGCTTACAGCCAGGCGTAATTTTTCCATATCCGTAGTTTCGGAGATTTTTATCCTAAGTGGCATACCTCTTTGATATATCCAGTTTTTATACGCTCCCATGCCTTTGCAAGCATAAAGCTCTAACCCGGTTGAAGGCTCAATCACTACACCAACAGTTGGGTCACCAAAATGGGTTAAACCTATCATAGTTACAAATTCACCATTTGCCTTGATAAAATCCTTTGTGCCGTCGAGAGGATCAATCATCCATACCCATTCATATCCTTCGGTCTCCCATGATTCAGAGTCTTCCTCTGTTAATATGGCATGGTCTCGGAACTCGCTTCTGATGATTTCCGTGATGACTTTATTTGCAGACATGTCTGCAACAGTTACAGGGTCATTTTTGGCCTTTTCTCTAATGCCTATATCATCGCCTAATTTGTACCCTTCGTAGATTTCATTTATTTTTGCCGCCCCTGCTCCAGCCGCTTTTCTGGCAGTCTCCAGCAAATGCTCTAAATTTTCTTTCATGGGAAAACCTTTTTTTGAAATGCAATCATATAAATTGTTGACAAACAGTGCGTATAAAGGTAAATTTTTTTCTAATATATATCAAGCTAATTTTATGCCGAAGTGGCGGAATTGGTAGACGCGCTAGGTTCAGGACTTAGTAGGTGAATGCCTGTGCGGGTTCAAGTCCCGCCTTCGGCACCAGATTAAAATAAAGGGAGTTGGTTTTATAAACTAACTCCCTTTATTTTAACAAATATCTAAAAATTTGAAAAGGGTCATTTGACGGTGAAGATGTGGGTTTTTTGGGAATAATTTGCAGATTGTTGAGCGCCGCCAATTCTTTTTATCGTTTTATATATTTTCTAAAACATCCCTTACCTTACTGGAAATATTACTCATGGTGAAGGGTTTTTGTATAAATCCATTGCATCCCCTTTCCATTATCTCATTTGCCTGCCCATCTATGCTGTATCCACTGGAGAGAAGAACCTTTACATCCTTGTTTATCTCTTTTAGTTTGTTACAGGTTTCCCCTCCACCCATACCGGGCATGATCATGTCAAGGATAACCATGGCAATAGTATTTTGATTACTGCTGTAAGTTTGGAGCGCCTCTTCCCCGCTTCTTGCTGTTAAGACATGGTATCCCAGTTCATTCAGCATATCCTTTCCAACATCAATTACAATGCCTTCATCATCAACGAGAAGGATTGCCTCATTACCCCGTTGAATTTGATCTTTACTTTTTGATGACAGTTTATCCGTTTGATGCATTTCAGCTACTGGGAGAAATATTGTAAATGTAGATCCCTTACCCATGGTACTTTTGACATCTATAGTTCCACCATGGTTTTTAATGATGCCGTATGTAGAGGCAAGGCCTAACCCTGCTCCCCTGCCCATTTGCCTGGTTGTGAAGAACGGCTCGAAAACCTTTCCTATTGTTGTCTTATCCATGCCGATTCCAGTGTCAGTAACCGAGATTTTTACGTAATCTCCTGGCTCTACACCGTAAGTCTTGGCATGGTCTCGCGTAAGTCTAATATTTTGTGTTTCAAGGTAAAGCTTTGGACCTCCTTTGCTGCCTGCCGGCTTATCAGTGCCGGCAGGCATTGCCTGCCATGCGTTTACATAGAGATTAAATAATACCTGTTCAAACTGACCCGGGTCTATCTTTACTGTCCATATATCTTTTTGGTATTTCTTATAGATCTTAATCTCTTTTTTTGTCCTGCCAAACATGGTAGATGTTTTATCTATAAACTTGTTCATATCAACGGACCGTGCCTCGTATTTACCTTCTCTGGCAAAACCCAAGAGCTGCCTGGTAAGATCAGCGCCGCTTTCAACGGATTGTTCAATGGTTTTTAATCTTTTGTAATGAGGGTTGTTTGAATCAATGCTCATGAGCATTAAAGAAGCGTTTCCCTGGATGGCCATAAGGAGGTTATTAAAATCATGGGCAACTCCCCCTGCCAGTGTGCCTATGGCCTCCATCTTTTGGGCCTGAAAAAGCTGTTCTTGTAAATCATTCATCTTCCGTTGAGCCTTAATTCGCTCAGTAATATTACGGCCTGAACCATAAACAAATGATTCCCCGCCCTGTTTTTTCACAAGTGTACTGCGATGTTCTATATAGTGACTTTTTTTATTTTTTGATAGGTATGCTGATACACCTTCATATGAGCCCTTCTTTTTTATCTGTGCCAGGTATTCGTCGGAAAAGGACTTGCGGTACTCCGGCAGCATAAATTTGCTTATACTATTTCCAATAAGTTCCTTTGATGTATAACCCAGGGTTTCGGCAGCCGCTCGGTTGACAGTAATAAAACGGCCTTTAAGATCATGGGTGTAAATAAAATCGCTTATATTGTCAAAAAGATTCCGATATTTTTCTTCACTTTGTTCTAAAGCCTTTTTTCCCCGGCTTTGCTTTTTTAACTCCTTACTTAGTTCCTCATACAGTTGGGCATTTGTTATGGCTACACCAATCTGGCTTGAAATTGTTTCCATTAAAAGTTGGTCATCTTCCGTATAGGCATTTATTTCTGGTGACTCAATGTTTATTACCCCGATTATATGATCCCCAATATGCATAGGAACGCATATCTCTGAAAGGGTATCTGATCTTTTAGGGAAATATCTCTGATCCTTGCGCACATCGTTTAGTCGAATACTTTGGCCGGTTTGTGCTACTGTGCCGGTGATGCCTTTTCCTATTTTTGGACCATCTGGTTTTATGGAGCTTCTTTCTTTTTTATACAAGGAAGAATTGTTTTCTTCCTCGAATGATGCAAGGAGGGTAAGGTATCCGGTCGGTCTATCAATTAAAAGAATTGCACCAAAATGATATTCAAATATTTCCCTTAACATGCGGACTATTTTTTGTGCTAAGTCTTCAGGTGTTTTCAGAGATTGTAGCTGGCGACCAATGATGTGTAAAACGGCCAGCTCTTTAATACGCCTTTGCATATATTCAGGGTCCTGTTGTTTGGATATTGAAGACTCTAATTTATTTATATACTGGCGGAGCATTTCTACCTCATCCATGGATTTTCCCCCGTATTTTACTGTATCGTTCATTTTATTTATCTAAAATAGCAATTTTTAACTTTTCCGTTAGGAAAGAATAGTTATGAAGACCATATATTTCATAATTATAAAAGAGAGAAAGTTTCATGTCAAGAATGATTATCCCATGGAATTGATCATTTGTAAGGTTCTATTTTAATGGGTGTTTAATTGCTGTAGATAGATAGGTGGATAGTTAAAACTTTTTATTGAGCTAATTGTAAAAAACGTGTAAGCTTTTAACCTGTGAACGCTTACTATTTATCAATGTTTACCGTTGCATATTATTTATATGAAATGGTATAAAAATTTTCGTAAGCGTTCACAGGTTAAAAGATTCCACGCTGAAAGCGGGATTCAGGCCTGCCCTGGCGAGACTTTCATGCATTTTAGCTAAGTAATTATTAAATCTCCTGAATGTGTTGTTTTCCCCTGCCTTCTAAAGCCAGGTCTGGGCCAGGGGTTAGGAAAGAGACTGAAATTGGATCCCCGAAATGCTCGTAAAAAATAAGGGTTTTTTAACATCATTGCCAAGTACCATGTTTCTGACTTGTGGGGACATGGAAGTGGTCGGTTTTCCGGTACAAAACGCTTACAAAATGGCATATGGTGATGAGAACATAACCTTTGAACCCCGCTGTAAGCGGGAAACCTTTGAACCCGTGAATGGTTACAGTGTTTATTACACCCTCCCCTTAATCCCCTTCCATCAAGGGAGGGGAAAGAAAGAGAGGGAATCCCATCAAGGAGGGGAAAGAGATGAAAGAACTTCCATCAAGGGAGGGGAAAGAAAGAGAGAGAATCCTATCAAGGAAGGGGAAAGAGATAGAGAACCCCCATCAATGAAGAGAAAGAAAGAGTGACATTCTTATCAAGGGAGGGGAAAGAGAGAGAAAAATTCCCATAAAAAAAAGGCCGGGGGAAAGAAAGAGAGAAACTCCCATCAGGGGAGAGAAATTTACCCACTTGAGAAGGGAAAGAACCGATATAAAGCACAAAGTTTAGTTTTGTTTTAAAAAGCTGAGGCATTACGATTTTAGAAAATTTTCCATGGAGGTAATAATTTGGGAAAAAGGATACTCATAATAATCTTTTTTTTACTTTTAATAGGTGTCAGCGTGTTTGTATATCTTGGGCAACATAATGCGCAGCTAAGGGAATTATATTATTCAGGCACTATTGAGGCGGTTCATGCTGAATTGTCTTTTCTCGTCAATGGACGGACTATTGATGTTCCGGTAGATGAGGGACAATCCGTCAAAAAAGGGCAGCTTTTGGTTGTTCTTGATCAATCCGAATATGAGGCCCTCTATGAACAGGCAATTGCTAATATGGAAAAATCTATAAAAAACTTTGAAAAAGCAGAAAAAGTTTTGATGCTTTACAAAAAAACCCTTCCAGATGATGTTGCAAGGGCTGAGGCAGGCATAAAGGTGCTTCGCTCGCAATTAAGGGAACTTGAGGCAGGATACAGGGAACAAGATGTTGAACAGGCAAGATTAGCGGTTTCGAATGCGAAGGATATCATGGAAGAGGCAGAAAAAGATAAGATACGGTATGAGAAACTTTTCCAAAGGGGAGTTGTTTCAGAAAAACAATGGGATAGCGTAAAATTAAAATATGAGATTGCAGCCAAGAACCATAGGAAGGCCAAAGAAGCCCTTAATATATTAAAAGAAGGCGTAAGAAAGGAAACTATTCAAACGGCACGGGCAAGAATTTTAGAAGGGAAGGCTGTTCTCAGGCAGGCAAAAAATAATTTGGACAGGATAGGCCCTGCGGAAAAGGAAGTTGAAACGGCCAGGGCACAGGTCAAAGTTGCACAATCATCAGTAGATCTGGCAAGTATTCGATTGAATTACACAAAACTGCCGGCGCCTTTTCAGGGGGTTATAACCAGCAGAAATGTTGAGATAGGGGAGGTAGTTTTGCCTGGACAGGAGGTGATGACCTTGTCTGATCTTTCAACCGTTAAGCTTAAAATATTTGTTGAAGAGACTGAAATAGGAAAAGTGAAGTTAGGCCAGGAGGCTAATATCAAGATCGATACATTTCCTGATAGGGTATACAAGGGAAATGTATCATTTGTGTCTACAGAGGGGGAATTTACACCTAAAATAATACAGACACATAAAGAAAGGGTAAAGCTTGTATACCTTGTTAAAATTTCCATACCTAATCCGGCGTTTGAATTGAAGTCAGGAATGCCGGCAGATGCGTGGCTAAAATAGGGGGCATGAAGGTATGGAGGCAGGCCCACAGATTTTAGAAAGCTCATTTATTCAAATCGATAGCGTATGTAAGAGTTTTGCTCAAATAGAGGTTGTAAGCAATGTATCAATGAACCTAACAAAGGGAACAATCCTTGGCATTATGGGTTCTGACGGTGCAGGCAAGTCAACACTGTTAAGGATGATGGCAACTATGATAAGACCATCTTCCGGTAAAATTTTTATAGACGGCCTAAATGTAGTGTTACAAAGGAAAAAGATAAAATCCATCATAGGGTATATGCCCCAGCGTTTTGGGCTTTACCAGGACCTGACTGTTGGCGAAAACCTCAATTTTTTTATGGATATATTCGGCATTGCTGCGGCAGACAGAAACGACATGAGGGATCTTTATCTTGGCTTTTCTAATCTACTCCCCTTTATAAACCGATTAACCGGAGATCTTTCCGGCGGAATGAAACAAAAACTTGCCCTTGCCTGTGTCTTGGTTCATAGGCCCAGGGTCCTTATATTAGATGAGCCGACAAATGGCGTAGACCCAGTATCCAGAAAGGAGTTCTGGAAGATGCTTTTCCAGATGAAGAGGGAGGGCATGACCATTATAGTATCTACTGTATATCTGGATGAGGGAGAATTATGCGATAAGCTTGCCATAATGCACAGTTCTAACCTGTTGGCCTTTGATGCCCCTCATAAAATCCAGTCAGGATTTTCTAACTTAGAGGAGGCCATAATCCATCTTATCGAAGGGGTGGATAATGAACTCATTCATGACGACTTCAAACTCTGATATAATTTTTGTAAAAGATCTAAAAAAGGTGTTTGGCCGGTTTGTGGCCGTTAACAACATTTCTTTTTCAGTGAAAAAAGGTGAAATTTTTGGTTTTTTAGGTTCAAACGGTTCAGGTAAATCTACAACTATCCGCATGTTATGCGGAATTCTTACGCCTACTTCCGGGTTGGGGGTGGTAGCAGGCCATGATATAAACTCAGAGCCGGAGGAAGTTAAAAAATCTATCGGTTATATGTCCCAGAGGTTTTCCCTTTATGAAGATTTAACTCCCATTGAGAATATACGGTTTTATCTGGGAATTTATATGGTGCCGATAAATCAATGGGATGAAAGGATTCAATGGGTCCTCGATCTTTCTCGACTAAAAGAGGTACGCAACCGGCCTGTAAGGGAATTACCGCCTGGCTGGCATCAAAGGTTGGCCTTAGGGTGCGCCTTACTTCATAAGCCGGAAATACTTTTTCTTGATGAGCCTACCTCCGGGGTTGATCTTATTACCCGCCGGCATTTTTGGGATTTTATTGGAAACTTGGCTCAGAGTGGGATTACTGTTTTTATGACCACCCATTATATGGATGAGGCGGATTTTTGTCAAAGAATAGCTGTAATTGATAAGGGGGAAATCATAGCTATTGGTAGCCCATCGTCAATAATAGGTGATACAATGCCGAATTCCGGTAAGGCAACCTTTAAGGATGCCTTTATTGAGTTAGTCTCCCGGAGGGCAAATACTCAGGTAGATAGGGCATAGGTAACCTAAACAA
>Ga0307990_1001135_pt1 | contig 22741 bp, 22 predicted proteins | sample EllFjometagen129_FD_203168 | JGI IMG/M metagenome (GOLD analysis project Ga0307990, IMG submission 203168) | Marine microbial communities from Ellis Fjord, Antarctic Ocean - #129 | ecosystem: Environmental > Aquatic > Marine > Unclassified | place: Southern Ocean | collected 2014-10-08
TTAAAAATGAGTATGAGTATATTTCATTTTCAATATTAATTGTTGAATCTACGGCAACTGTTGTATCTGTTCCAAATATTCTTAAAATTTTAAAGTTCTTTATCTTTTTATCAGATTTTGCATTTTTATAAATGTTAACACTAACATAAAAAGCGTTACTGCATGGCATAGAAGTATCTTCATAAACAAAGGTAGGGCCTTCAATAAATTTAATTATCGGGTCATAAGTTTTTATTTCTTCTTCGGCTTTGTGTTTACAGCAAACAGCGATTATTACAATTAACAGGAAAAATAATATTTTTTTAATCCTTTTCAAAACAATTAGAGCTTGCTTTTTATCTTTTCACCTTTTCTTTCCGAAACATTACCATTTTTATCATATTCTATACTGCCATAAAATATTCCTTTATTAAAATATGATTCTTTTTTTATGTTTCCATTCTCGTACCACCACATATTGTGTCCATCCAATTTGCCCATACTGTATAATGCTTTAATTCTCATATTTCCATTTTTATACCAGTAATACCAAACTCCATGCTTTTTACCTTTAATATAATCAACTTCCAATTTTTTCTGAGCATTTGAATACCAATATACCCAATGTCCTATTTTTTTCCCGTCAAGATAAGTTCCTTTTAATCCTCTTTCTCCAGTAGTATGATACCCAAAACATTTTCCCGAATATGGTGTATCATCGTTTTTTAAATATGCTATTTTATCTCGTTTTTCTAAAAAAGAATAATCAATGCCTTGCGCAAATGTTTGGTCTAAAAATGCCTGAAAATATTTTTCAAGAATTTCTTCTTCTGTTCTCCTCTCTAAAACATTTCTGTTTTTTTTATCTCTAACACCTATAGTAATATTAAGGTCTTTATCTCCTGGGCAATATTTACATATGCAATATGTTAAAGTAACTTTAAGTTTTTTACCTTTTATTTCTTTTATTCTTACATTTTTCCACTTCAGAATATTAGCATTGGTTTTAGGCATTCCATATTCCGATTTTAATATTTTAATAAAATTAGCAACATTTAAAAGGTCTTTTGTAGCACAAGTTAAAAGCAACTTTGTTCCCGGTCCTTTTTTAGAATTCCATAAAAGAACTTTGAAATTATCGTAAGCTAATGCAATAGCTTCGCTTAATAAAAATAATGAATCGTCTAATTCTACTATAAATTCTTTCTTTAAATTAATATTACCAATAAGTTCGCCATATCTTGTATAACCAATTAATGAAATAAAAAGAGTGTCATTTTTATATTTATCATTAATTTCAATCTCAAACTTACCAAGTGAATCCGCAATTACACCAGTAGAAGAGTTTTTCACAAAAATATTTGCATAAGGAATAGGATCATAGGTGTCGCATTCTATAATCTTTCCTTTAATTGTAATACTGCTGTCTTCTTGTGATAATACCGAAAAGAAGCAATAAAAAACAAATAGTATAGTAAGAAATAATTTTTTCATAAAATCTCAAGTATTCAATCACAATAATAATAAAAAATATATTGTTCATCAAAATCTTAATGATTATATATTCTTAAATTCTGATTATTAGTACAAATAAAAAGCTTGTATAAAAATTGTACCCGTTCACAGTGAATTATTTTTGTGAAAATATATGATAAATTTATCTTCAGATAATAATTTGTTTGTCGTTTGTTGTTTGGTATATATTAATAATGGAGAATTTTGAAAAGGATATGAACTTGCTGATAAATTATCCAAAATGACAAACGATAAACGACTTAAAACACTGTGAACGCCTACTATAAATTTATGTTGTAAATCATATTGATAAAATCATTAATAATATTTATCTTTATGCCTTATTAAAAATAAATTTTACACTTAAAAAAAATAAAAATGAAAAAACATAATTTTTACGCAGGTCCATCAATTTTACCTCAATTAACAATTGATGAAACAGCAAAAGCTATAAAAGATTTTGCAGGTACCGGTTTATCAGTAATGGAAATATCTCACAGAAGTAAAGAAGTTGTAGCAGTTATGGACGAAGCTACTGCTTTATTTAAAGAACTTTTGAATATTCCTCAAGGATATTCAGTTTTATTTCTTGGAGGAGGTGCAAGTACTCAATTTATGATGATACCTTTTAACTTGCTACAAACAAAAGCAGCTTACTTAAATACCGGAGGATGGGCAGCAAAAGCGATAAAAGAAGCTAAAGGTTTTGGCGAAGTTATTGAACTAGCTTCTTCAAAAGATGCAAATTACAATTATATACCCAAAGGCTGGGAAGTACCAAACGATGTTGATTATTTTCATATTACAACAAACAATACACTATACGGAACAGAGATTCGTAAAGATTTTGATGTAAATGTACCTTTGGTGGCAGATATGTCATCAGATATTTTCAGCAGACCAATAGATATTTCAAAATACGCTTTAATATATGGTGGTGCACAAAAAAATCTGGCTCCTGCCGGTATTACATTTATTATCGTAAAAGATGATATTTTAGGAAAAGTTGAAAGATATATTCCTGCAATGTTAGATTACAGAACCCATATTGATAAAGAATCCATGTTCAATACACCACCTGTGGTACCTTTATTTGCAGCATTGCAAACTTTAAAATGGTTAAAAGGACTTGGTGGAGTTGAAGAAATTGAAAAAATCAATATCAAAAAAGCTCAAATCCTGTACAATGAAATTGACAGAAATAAACTTTTCAAAGCTAATGTAGAACTTGAAGAAGATCGTTCATTAATGAATATTTGCTTTGGCTTGAACGAAGAATATAAAGAACTTGAAAAAGAATTTATTGATTTTGCTACAAGTAAAGGTATGACAGGAATCAAAGGGCATCGTTCAGTTGGTGGTTTCAGAGCATCAACATATAATGCTTTACCAACAGAAAGTGTAGAAGCTTTAGTTGGTGTAATGAAAGAATTTGAAAATAAAAATTAATATAAAACATCTAAATTTAATATAATTATGGCAAAAGTATTAGTAGCAACCGAAAAACCCTTTGCAAAAGCGGCGGTTGATAGTATCATGGAAATTGCAGAAAAAGCAAATTACGAATTGATATTGTTAGAAAAATACACAGATAAAAATGAACTTTTAAAAGCTGTTGCAGATGTTGATGCAATAATAATAAGAAGTGATAAAGCTACACGCGAGGTAATTGAAGCGGCAAAAAATTTAAAAATTATTGTTCGTGCCGGTGCAGGGTTTGATAATATCGACCTTGAAGCAGCAACAGATAATAATGTAGTAGCAATGAATACACCCGGACAAAATTCAAATGCAGTTGCAGAATTAGCGATTGGAATGATGGTACACATTGCACGTGGTTTATTTAATGGGAAATCTGGAAGTGAGTTAAAAGGCAAAAAACTTGGAATTCACGCTTATGGAAATGTTGGCAAATATGTAGCAGATATTGCAAAAGGATTTGGAATGAAATGTTATGCTTATGATCCGTTCATTCCACAAGAAACTATAACAAATGATGGTGTAGCAGTTTTAAGTTCTGCAGAAGAACTTTATTCTACTTGTCAATATGTTTCTTTACATATACCTGCAAATGAGCATACAAAAAAATCAATTAACTATGATTTGTTGAATAAAATGCCAAAAGGTGCCGTATTAGTTAATACTGCTCGTAAAGAAGTTATACATGAAGAAGATATGATAAAACTTATGGCAGAAAGAGATGATTTTAGATATGTTTCAGATATTGCACCTGATAATGCAAATGAGTTTACAGAAAAATTTGAAGGAAGATTTTTCTTTAGTCCTAAAAAAATGGGTGCTCAAACCGCAGAAGCAAATATAAATGCAGGAATAGCATCTATAACGCAAATTATCAACTTTTTGGAAAAAGGTGATAAAACTTTTCAGGTAAATTAAATCTATAACAAACCAAATAATGTGATGAAATTTTTAGTAACATCACATTATTTGGTAAAGCTACAATTGAAGCCCAAGAAAAATAAGTATTACTTTATCTAAACAGATAATAAAAAAAATTAATAATCATTATAAATAATTAAATTATGGCAATATTAAAACCATTTAAAGGATTAAGACCTCCAAAAGAATTAGTACAGGATTTGGCATGTCTTCCGTATGATGTAATGAATACTGAAGAAGCCAGAAAAATGGCTGAAGGGAAAGAATGTTCATTATTAAGAATTACCCGAGCAGAAATTAATTTTGAAGAAGATATTGATAATCACTCTCAGGAAGTATATGATAAAGCAGTTGAGAATTTCAAAAAATTCAACGAAAAAAGATGGCTGGTACAAGATGAAGAAGCCAAATTTTACATCTATGCTCAAACCATGAATGGAAAAACTCAATATGGTTTAGTTGGTTGTGCTTCTGTTAATGATTATATGAACGAAATCGTTAAAAAACATGAACTCACTCGCCCTGACAAAGAAGAAGACAGAATGATACATGTAAGAATAAACAATGCAAACATAGAACCCGTATTTTTTACTTATCCTGCTAATAAAGAGATTGACGAGATTGTTGAAAATATTGTAAAAACCCAGGAACCTGAATATGATTTCACAGCAGATGATGGCTTTGGTCACCACTTCTGGATAATTAACGATACTGAAATCAATAAAAAAATTGAACAAATATTTGCTGAAAAAATACCTTATACTTATGTTGCTGATGGTCATCACAGAACCGCAGCTGCAGCATTAGTAGGAAATGAAAAACGCAAAAATAATCCCAATTATAATGGAGATGAAGAATTCAATTATTTTTTAGCTGTACATTTTCCTGACAATCAACTAACAATTATCGACTACAATAGAGTAATTAAGGACTTGAATGGATTAAGTGAGAGCGAACTTTTAGAAAAATTAAGTGAAGATTTTGATATAAAATTAGAAGGAAGTGAAATTTACAAACCAAATAAATTACATGAATTTAGCATGTATCTTGGGGGAAAATGGTACTCTATGCAAACCAAAGAAGGCAGATATAATGATAATGACCCTATTGGAGTACTTGATGTAACTATACTTTCAAATTTAATTTTAGAAAAACATTTAGCAATTGAAGATTTAAGAAGATCTAAAAGAATAGATTTTGTTGGTGGTATTAGAGGTCTTGGAGAAATACAAAAAAGAGTTGATAGTGGAGAAATGGCTGTTGCATTTGCTTTATATCCTGTTTCTATGAACCAATTAATAAACATTGCAGATACCGGAAATATTATGCCACCTAAAACAACTTGGTTTGAACCAAAATTAAGAAGTGGATTAGTTATTCATTTATTAGATTAATTGTAAAAGCCACTCCTAATCCGCCTTAAGCAGAAGGAACTAGAAGGCAAAACATTACAGAGCATTTACTCTGTAGTTTTATAATTATAACCCTATATCAAGAGTCCAATACGTTAATATTTAGTAAATGACACGAAATAAATGCCAATAGTTGAAAATATTAAAAAACTTTCTTCAGGTATTCCTGATAATGTTAAACTGGTTGCTGTTTCTAAAACAAAACCAATTGCAGACATTTTACAGGTTTATAATACCGGATATAAAATTTTTGGAGAAAATAAAGTGCAGGATCTGGCAACAAAATATGAGCAATTGCCAAAAGATATTGAGTGGCACATGATTGGTCATCTACAAACAAATAAAGTTAAATATATTGCCGGTTTTGTAAACCTAATCCATTCTGTTGATAGCTTTAAACTATTAAAAACTATTAACAAAGAAGCCGAAAAGAATAATAGAACAATAAATTGTTTATTACAAATTCACATAGCAAGTGAAGATACTAAATTTGGATTTTCAATTAATGAGATTGAAGATATTCTAAAATCAAAAGAATATTCAGAACTCGCGAATATTAAAATTGTTGGACTTATGGGAATGGCAACATTTACAGATGAAGAAAATATTGTTCGCAATGAATATAAATTTCTAAATGAATGTTTTTCTAAACTCAAAAGCAATTACTTTTATAATACTGATGAATTTAAAGAAATTTCAATGGGAATGACAAGCGATTATAAAATTGCCATTGAAGAAGGAAGTACGATAGTTAGAATTGGAACTTTAATTTTCGGAGCAAGAAATTATTCGTAATAATTAAATTGTACTATATTGAATTCTGAAAATCGGGAAAAGTTGTCCAATTTGGTATTATTTTTTATTTTTTATCATTTTTTGTTATAAAATAAGTATTAATTTATGAAACATTTAATATATTTACGGCGTAAATACAAATTTACAATTTTATATCAAGTTGTTTTCATAAAATGAAATATAGCAAAAACTGCTCAGCTTGGCATTAAACGTTCTTATAATTACAACTATTACAATATAAAATTTATTTATAACTATAAATAATTTTTAAAAAAATATTCTTTATTTTTTATCTTTTAAAAAAAAATAGTATTTTAGCCGAAATTAAAATTATAGTTCAACTCAAAGTGGATATAAAATGAAAATTAATTTTTTAAGATTCAAAACAATTGGTATTGTAGCATTATTTAGTGCAGCAATAATGATTTATGCTTGTAAATCAGATGGTGATAATGTTGAAGATGATATTGATGATTCAATTGATATAGAAGATGAAATTGCAGATGACTTTAATAAAGCAAAACAAGTTTTCTATTCTTTACCTTCTCCAATAGAAACGGCTATGTTAATGAAACGTGCTGGAGCAAAGTATAATGAAGAATATTTGAATTCTATTGATAATATTTCAAATTATACCACAAACAAAAGTATGTCTCTTAATTTAGGTGTTTATAGTGCCGATTTAAGTTTTGCAAGTATGTTTGACCAATCTCAGGCAGCTATTAAATACCTTACTGCTACAAAAAGACTTGCTGAAGAACTTGGTATTCTTAATGCTATTGACAAATCTATAATAGTAAGGATGGAAGAAAATATTAACAACAGAGATTCCCTGATGGAAATTATTTCTGAAACATTTATGAACTCAAATTCATTCCTTAAAGAAAATGACAGAGCAGAAACTGCTGCTATTATTTTAGTAGGAGGATGGTTAGAAGGGTTATATATTGCTTCAAAAATCACAAAATCTACTTCCTCAAATAAAGAGCTTGTTGAAAGAATAATTGACCAAAGATTATCTTTAAGTACATTAATAAGTTTATTAAATGAATATAAAGATGATGAAAATGTTAGTTCATTAATTCCACAAATGGAAAGTTTGAAAGCTATATTTGATCAAATTCAGGTTTCTTCTTCAAAAATTGAACCTGTTACTGATACTGAGTCAAATGTTACATTATTAAAAACTAAAACAGAAACTTCTATAAGTCCTGAAGTTTTTGATAATTTGTGTAATGAAATTGAAAAAATTAGAAACGAAATTGTTCAGTAAATATATTTTTATTATGAAAAAGACATTAAGAATATTTTTAGTTTTAGGTTTACTTGCATTTATTCCATTTACAAGTAATGCTCAATGCAAAACATTTGCAAAAAAAGTATGTAAATTACAGTTATTACCATACGTACATGACGGCATATATAATGCTACAGTATTATCAGAAGGTGAAACTGCAGAATTGTTCAAAACATTTTACTCAGGACAAGAGTATCGAATTGCTATTTGTGGAGCTGAAGAGTTGCCTCCAGTAGAATTTCAAGTTTTAGATGCTGATAGAAATTTATTATTTGATAATAAAGATACCGATTATGCAACAACATGGGATTTTAAATTAGAAGCAAGTCAAATGTTGATTATTTCAATTCAAGTTCAAACAACAGATGAATTAACGGATGGAATTTTAAGTGGATGTGTATCATTACTAATAGGATTTATGAATGTTGAAAATTCATTCGACCAGTTTTAAAAACCATTTTTAAACATTATAAAAAAAAAAGACCGATAATTATATCGGTCTTTTTTTTATCATATACTGAAGATTTATTTTGGCTCTCCTTGTTCACTCCATCCTCTTAATTTATAATAATCTTGAATTAAATTATTAAAATAAACTTTTTCAAGCTTTTCTCCTCTCATAAAACCAGCAAGAGATGTTTCTTTAAAAAAACGTTCCGGTAATATGTCATCTTTATAAGTCCTGCCATTTCTTAAATTATATTTGCGAGATAAATCGTTTATTTTAGTTCCTATTTGTAAAAGAGAATTACCTGTATAATTAAATCCTGTTGCGGCATTAAGAACTTTTACCAAACTATCTAATCCCTCGGGCACAAAATCGCAAACAACTAAACTGTTTCTAACATTTACAGTGTCAATTCCTTCTGCAACTGTAGAAACAATATCTTCAATTTTAAATTCAGGTCCAAATTCTTGTTCGGCAATCCAAAGTCTGGTATGACTTGCAAAATCAGCAACCGACATTGCTACTCCCATTGTTAAAGCACCAAGAGGATTAATTCCCGAAAGCTCCATTCCATTGATATTTATTGCAAATTCTTCGCTGCCTTTTCCAATTTTTTGAGCTGCTACTTTTGTTCCGTCAGCAAAAATATTCCCTACTCCATTTCTAAAAGCCATTTTCTCCAACATTTCTCTTTGTGCTTTAGCATTTCCCCATTTCATTTCAATTCCATCCCAGTTTTCAAGCAAACCTTTTTCATAACATTCCATTGCAAAACCCATTGTTCCACCTGCACTTATAGTATCAAAGCCAAGGTCATTACACATTTCATTTGCCCACGCAACATCCTTAATATTGTTTACTTCGCATCCTGAACCAAAAAATGCAACAGTTTCGTATTCAGTACCTTCAATTTCATGTCCATCCCAACGTGCCCACTTTGAACATCTTATTGCACAATTATAACATGAAGTATCTTTCCAATTCAACTCTTTACGAGCAGTTTCCGAGCTAATTTTTTCAAAATCATCATATTGAACTTTTTGCCAGTTCTTTGTTGGTAGATATTCCATCTCCTGCCCTCCTCTCACACATTTCATCGTTCCTTTAATTCGACGAAATTTAACACCATCATTAGCAAGAATAGCTTTAGTTAAGTTTTTATTCTCTTTATTAAATTTTTCTTCATCAAAATATTTTATTTCATTATCGCCATCTACTACAATAGCTTTAAGATTTTTAGAACCCATAACCGCCCCTACTCCTCCTCTACCAAAATTCCTGTGTTTATCTACACCAACACATGAAATTTTTGATAAATTTTCACCAGCCTGACCAATAGCTGCAATTCTCACATCATTTTGTTGATGTTTTTCAATCAATTTATCACTAGTCTCAAAAATCCCTTTCCCCCATAATTCAGATGCATCAAATATTTCAAGTTTATCATTATATAAATATAAATAAACAGGTGTGTTTGATTTTCCTGTAATAATAAAATAATCAAATCCTGCACGTTTTAATGCCGGGCCGAAATTCCCTCCACAATGTGAATCTTGCACTGAATTTGTTAATGGCGATTTTGTAACCAAAGTAGTTCTTGCACTTGTCTGAATTTTTGTTCCTGTAAAAGGACCGTTAACAAAAATTAATGGGTTTTCAGGACCAAGAGCATCAGGATTAGGTGCAATTTTATCAAGTATTGCAAACCCTAAACCCTTACCGCCAATGTATTCTTTAGTAAGTTCTTTATCAGTATCAAGAATTTCATATTTTCTTGATGATAAATCTATTTGTAAAAATTTTCCTGTATAAGACATGTAAAGAATTGTTAATTGTTAATTGTTAATTATATTATCTATAAATATCAATTAAGTCTGTTAATATTGAATAACCTGTTTCTATTCTTCCTGCTCCAGGACCAACAATTGTTACATCACCGAGAAGGTCAGTTGTAAATGTTAATGCATTTGTTGCACCCATAATTCCTGCTAAAGGATGAGTCATAGAAACCATTTGTGGAGATACAGAACCAATAACAGTTCCATCAGCTTTTTTCTCTACATTACCAATAAGTTTCCATCTTGCATTTTCTGCTTTTGCTTTTTCAATATCAGCAGTAGTAATTTTTGTAATTCCTTCACAAGAAACATCAGAAATATCAAGTTTTGCTCCCATAACAATATTTGCAAGAATTGTAACTTTTCCTCTTGCATCATGACCTTCAACATCACCGGTTGGATCTGCTTCTGCATAACCTAATTCTTGAGCAATTTTTAATACTTCGTCATAAGCCATTCCTTTTTCCATTTCAGAAAGCATATAATTTGTTGTTCCATTTAGAATACCTGCAATTTTTGAAATTTCACAACCTGCAAGCGGTCCGTCAGCTAAGTTAATTACCGGTGTTCCTGCACAAACAGTTCCTTCTATCATAAATTTAACTCCATTTGCATCTGCAAGTTCTTTAAATTCGGGATATTTTAATGCAGCAGGACCTTTATTGCTGGTTACTACTGATTTACCAGAAGTAAATGCCGCCCTACAATGATCAATTGCAGGACCTCCTGTAGTTAAATCAGTATAAGTTAATTCACACATAACATCAGCATTACATTCTTTAATTAATGTAATATTATCCATATCAGTTATATCTTGAGTAAACTTTTGTTTTGCTTTTGCTTCTTCTATCATCTGAGTAATATTTAATCCATTTGGATTATAAACATTTCCATATGCAAAATCAGCTACAGCAACAACATCAAAATCATAATTGTATTTTTCTTTTAAGTAATCTTTTTTGTCAAGTAATATTTCGCATAATCCCTGACCAACGGTACCAAAACCTAATAAAGCTATTTTTTGTTTCATCTTAATTTAATTTATGTTTAAATTTTTAAAATAATCCTTGTACATATCCCCCATCAATTTGCAATGATACGCCTGTTATATACCCTGCTCCTTCTGAAGCAAGAAAACAAACTGTTTGAGCAAATTCTTCGGGAGTTCCTATTCGTTTCATAGGAATAATATTATTAATATTTTCATAAAAATCATTTTCTGTTCCTTTGCCACTTGTTTCATAAGTTTTAGCAAGATTTTTCACTCTATCGGTCATAGTAAAACCCGGGCAAACTGAATTAACTGTTATTCCATAAGATGCAATCTGATTTGATAAAGATTTTGCAAAACCCAAAACTCCTGCTCTTGATGTATTAGACAGAATTAAATTATTAATTGGTTGTTTTGCAGAAACAGAAGTAATATTTATTATTCGTCCCCATTTATTCTTTTTCATATAAGGCAAAACCTTATAACTAAGATTAATTGTACTTAATAAATTCAGTTCAATTGCATTGTTATAATCTTCAAGGGAAAAATCATCATGCATTCCTGCAGGTGGTCCGCCTGCATTACAAATTAAAATGTCAATTGTATTAAACTCATCAATGATCTGATCAATCATTTTTTCAACCTGTGCTTTATTTGTAACATCAGTAATAAAAGTTTTAACTACTCCACCTGTTTTTGCTATTATTTCATCTCGTGTTTTGTTAAGAACTTCGCTATTTCGCGAACATATCATTACTTTTGCTCCCTCTTCAGACAGTTGTAATGCCACAGCTTTTCCAAGCCCCTTGCTTGAAGCAGTAACTAATGCAATTTTATCTTTAATTTTTAAATCCATTTTGATAAAATTTTACAGAAGAGGTTTAATACATTCCGCAAGTCGTTTTATTGCCTCAATTAATTGTTCTTTAGACGAAAAAGAAAAATTAATTCTCATGTGATTTTTTGCAGGATTTTCCCCGTAAAATTGCTCTCCGGGAACAAATGCTACTTTATGGTCTATTGCATCGAAAAACAATTTTGCCGTATCAATATGTTCAGGTACAGTTACCCATAAAAATAACCCTCCTTCTGATGTTGTCCATGTAACTCCTGTCTCTTTTGGAAAATGTTTTTCCATTGTATTAAGAAAAACTTCAAGTTTCTCTTTATAATAAATTTTACATTTATCAAAATGAGCATCAAGGTTCATTTCTGTTAAGTATGCAGCACATAAATCCTGATTGTATTTTGGAGTATTTAAAATATTTCCTTCTTTAATATTTGTCATTTTCTGAATAACTTCAGGAGAGCCTATATTAAACCCAACTCTTAAACCCGGACAAAATATTTTAGAAAAAGTATATAAACCTATTACATTTCCACCTCCTGTATAAAGTTTTTGGTCTAACGAAAAAATAGAAGGAATAGTTTCTCCGTAATATCTTAAATCTCTGTATGGACTATCTTCAATAATAGGAATATTATATTCATAACTTATTTTTAAAAGTTCTTTTCTTTTTTCCAAACTCATTGTAATTCCTGTTGGATTTTGAAAATCTGGAACCACATATATGAATTTAGGCATTGTATTTTTCATTTGTAACTGCTTTATAGTTTTTCTTAAAGCATCTACATTTGTTCCGTCTTGCTCAATGTCAACACCAACAAATTTTGGTTTTTCCATTTCAAAAGCAACCAATGCTCCCGCAAATGTTGGCCTGTCGAGCAATACAATATCTCCCTCGTTAAGAAAAACTCTTCCCGTCAGGTCTAAACCATGCTGTCCTGATGTTGTAATAAGAATGTTTTTCTTTTCTACTTTAATATTATCTCTTTTCAAAAAACCAATTACTGCATCAAAAAGACTTTGCTCGCCGGGAATAGCTGAATATTGCATTATTTTATCAATATCATTATTCAGAATTTTTTCTGATACTGCCCGAAATTCTGATTTTTGAAAAACTTCCGGAGAAGGTAATCCTCCTGCCAAAGAAATTATTTCGGGGTCTGATAAATATTTTAATGTCTTCCCAATAGGATAACCCTCAAAGTCTTTAATATTATTTGCGTATCTGTTTTCCCAGTTAATCATTACTATCTATATTTTAATTGAAATTTTCTTTTCAAAAATACAAAAAAACCACGACTATAAAACATGTTATTTAATATTTTATTTGATAAATAAGCCCGTTAAATTATTGCAGAGAATCAAACATGGATAATTTGTTAAAAACCTGTAATACCAGCAAATAGTTGAAATTACTAATTAAAGAATCAATTAAAACATACAACAATAAAAAACCATATTTGGTATTAAAAATGAAAACACCTAATTTTATACATGAAAAAATTATGCTGTTTAAGGGTAAACAATAAACAAACATTAAATGAATATTGAAAAAAACATAAAATTAGCCGCAGACACTTTAAAAAATGCTGATGCTTTACTAATTACTGCCGGTGCCGGTATTGGAGTTGATTCCGGTTTGCCTGACTTTAGAGGTACTTCCGGTTTTTGGAAAGAATATCCGCCAATTGCAAAACTTGGTGTTTCATTTAGCGAAATGGCTAACCCCAGATGGTTTTTTGAAAAACCAGAACTAGCATGGGCTTTTTACGGACACAGATTAAATTTATATAGAGAAACAATTCCACATAGTGGATATTTCCAATTGCTTGAAATTGGAGAAGAAAAACCCGGAGGATATTTTGTTTTCACATCAAATGTTGATGGGCAATTTCAAAAAGCAGGATACAATGATGAATATATTGAGGAATGTCATGGATCTATTCATCATTTTCAGTGTATTGAGCCATGTTGTAATAATATATGGGATGCAAATGAAGAAGAGATAATTGTTGATATGGATGCGTTTCAGGCACAAGAACCTTTCCCTAAATGTATAAATTGTGGAAGTATTGCACGTCCAAATATTTTAATGTTTGGCGATTGGCATTGGATGCATGAACGCAGTTCTGAACAAAGCAATAATTTAGAAAACTGGTTAATAAACAATTATCAATCAGCAATGAATATTGTTATTATTGAGTTAGGAGCAGGAACATCTGTTGCAACTGTACGTTATAAATCAGAAGAAATTGCAAATAAATTTGATGCAACTTTAATTAGAATAAATCCACGCGATTTTCATGTTCCATCAGGACATATTTCAATTCCACTGGGAGCAAAAGAAGGAATAGAGAAAATTTTGAATTTTTGTAAATGAAGAAACATTATAATATAACCGTTACAGGAAGAGTTCAGGGAATATTTTTCAGAGGAGCAACAAGAAATATTGCAAGGTATTTAAACATTAACGGCTTTGTTAAAAATAATTCTGACGGAACAGTTTATATTGAAGCAGAAGGAGCAAGTGAAAATTTATCTGAATTTATAAAGTGGTGCAAAAAAGGACATGATTATGCAATTATTGATGAAATTGTTGTTGAAAAGGAAAGGTTTAAAAATTTAAAAGGGTTTAGGGTTCAATATTAATTAGTTTGGTAACCATTTTTTGTTAAAAACTTTATTTTCAGAACTAATATTATATTTATTAAATCTTTATCTTTGCATTAAATAAAATTTATTTATCATGAAAAAAATATTACTAGTTGCTACAGCATGTTTTCTTTTTATTTTTATGATTTCATGCGAAGATGAAGAAGAATGTAAAGAATGTAAAATAGTAACTTATGATGCTAATGGGGATTTTGAATCAGAGGGAACACCTGAAGAATATTGTGGTGAATATCTTATAGAAATTGAAAATATGGCAGCAGATATTGATTCTTCAGGTATTAAATCAGAATACGTTTGCGTTTGATTTTTCACGACCTAAGATCGTAAATCTTCTTAGTAAAAGATTGTAACCCTCATATAAGATGGTTTTAAATTACATTTGGATTGCCTTTTTCCTTATTGCTTTTGTTGTTGCCCTTACTAAATTAATTTTTTTGGGCGATACAGAAATATTTTCTTCCCTTGTAAACAGCACTTTTGATATGGCCAAAACCGGCTTTGAGTTGTCTCTTGGACTTACCGGTGTGATGACTTTATGGCTCGGATTAATGAAAATCGGTGAAAAAGGTGGAGTAGTTGGTTTAATGTCAAGAGCAGTTGGTCCGTTCTTTAGTCGTTTATTTCCCGAGATACCAAAAGGTCATCCTGTTACAGGATCAATAATGATGAATATTGCAGCAAATATGCTTGGACTTGATAATGCTGCAACACCTATTGGGTTAAAAGCAATGGAGCAGCTACAAGAATTAAATCCAAAAAAAGATACTGCTTCAAACCCTATGATAACATTTTTGGTGCTTAATACTTCAGGTTTAACACTAATCCCAATTAGTGTAATGGTTTATAGAGCACAACTTGGTGCAGCAAACCCGGCTGATATATTTTTACCAATTCTACTAACTACTTTTTTTTCAACCCTGGCAGGAATAATTACAGTTTCTATTATTCAGAAAATTAACTTATTTAATAAAGTTATAATGGCTTATTTGGGTGGATTTAGTTTAATAATTGCCGGTATTACATGGTACTTATCATCAATTCCACAAGATCAAGTAAGTGTTATTTCAATTGTTGCCAGTAATCTTATTTTATTTAGCATTATAACTTTGTTTATTGTATTGGCATTAAGAAAAAAAGTAAATGTTTATGAAACGTTTATTGAGGGTGCAAAAGAAGGATTTAAAATTGCAATTAAAATAATACCGTTTCTTGTTGCTATTTTAGTTGCTATTGGTGTTTTTAGAGCATCGGGTGCTTTAGATTTTATTATAGGAGGTATTGGATATTTTATTTCATTTTTAGGTTTTGATACAGGTTTTGTTGAAGCTTTGCCAACTGCATTTATGAAACCATTGAGCGGAAGCGGAGCAAGAGGAATGATGATTGATGCAATGACAACACATGGAGCAGATTCATTTATTGGTCGTTTAGCTTGCACATTTCAGGGAGCTACCGATACTACATTTTATATTATTGCTGTATATTTTGGTTCTGTGGGTATAAGAAAAACCCGTCATGCAATTACCAGCGGATTAATTGCAGATCTGGCAGGTATAATTGCTGCAATATTCTTTGCTTATTTATTTTTCGGATAAACTATTTTTGAACTTTTATTATTCCTAAATTGAAATATATTCTATTAATCTCGTCCTTTATGATGGAGATAAGGAAAAATGTTTTTTTTGAAAATTCATGAAATTAAAAATGGCAATTTTTGTTTTAATTATACTAACAATTTACAGCTCTATAAGCTATTACATATTTATTAGAGGATTGCAAGCAATATCTGAATCTCCTGTTAGTAAGAAATGGTTTATTATTGTTTTTATATTTCTCACATTATCACCAATAATTGGAAAAATATTAGAAAATGTATGGATATCTCAGTTAAGTGAAATATTTGTATGGATAGGCTCTTTTTGGATTGCCGTATTTATATACTCATTTATAATTATTGTATTTCTTGATCTTACCCGAATACTTAATTACTTTTTTAGTATTTACCCTTCATTTATAACTGCTAATTATGCAAAAACCAAATTTCTTACTGCCTGTATTGCTTTTGGTATTATTGTATTTACTCTGATTATAGGATATATTAATGCTATAAATCCGCAAATAAAAACATTAAACATTAATATAAATAAAAAAGTTGAAGGAGTAAAATCTATAAACATTGTTGCCTTAAGCGATATTCACTTAGGAACAACAATTAACAAGCAAAGAACAATAACACTTATTAATCAAATAAATAAATTAAAACCTGACATTGTACTGATTGCTGGCGATATTATTGATGATAACATGGAGTTGGTAAAACATTACGAGCTTTTGAAATACTTTAAAGAAATTAAATCAAAACATGGTGTATATGCTGTAACAGGAAATCACGAATATATAAGTAGAGCATACAAAGAAGCAGAATATTTTAAGAAAAATAATATTATTTTAATTCAGGATTCTGTAATTGAAATAAATAATAATTTATACATTGTGGGCAGAGAAGATATTATGTTTGACAGAAATGGAAAAAAGAGAAAAACATTAAAAGAATTATTGTTAAATGTTGATATAAATAAACCAATTATTCTACTCGACCATGAACCTTATAAACTTGACGATGCTGTAAACAATAATATTGATTTTCAATTATCTGGTCATACACATAGCGGACAATTTTGGCCAATTAATTATATTACAAATGCGATTTTTGAAATAAATTACGGTTATAAAAAGAAAAAAGAAACTCACTTTTATATAAGTTCAGGCTATGGAACATCAGGTCCTCCTATTCGGATTGGAAACAGACCTGAAATAATAAACATTAAGTTGAGTTTTGAATAAATAAAGCCCCTCCTAACCTCCCCAAAGGGGAGGAACTAGAAACAAAATTTATAATGGGTCAAAAATACAGGATACTAATATTTAATAAACAAGGTTATTCCGATTCGCTATAATTCAAATTCGAAAAAACTCCTTCTGTTATTGATTTTTGTTCTGTAAGGTTTGTTAATTCAAAACTAAAGGTTCCTGAAATAATTTTATTTTTAGCATCTATTTCAGATATTGTTACTTTACCGGAATTACTAACATAATTATCAGTAGTTGGTGATGAAGCATCCGTTTGCCAAACACAACCTACCTGAGCACTTAATGTGTCTATAGCCGAAGAAGATGTAAATGTTTCTTCAGTATCACCTTTTACTGTTATTGCAATTACTTGCCCATCAACAGAAGTTCCTGTAATAACAAAACTTGCAGGACTACTAAAACGTTTTGTAACTCTGGTAATAGCATTCCATGCTGTACCATCAATCTTTGCATTCATAATTGGGTCATCTTCTTCTTTTTTGCACGATGAAAAAATCAGAACTGTAATCAATAAAACCAAATAAATATTAAGATTTTTCATTTTATAAAATTTTGTATTTAATGTATAATACAAAAATACATAATATTAATTAGAGGCAATCTATAAAGTCAAAGATTTTTATAAACAAAATTTTTATCGCTGATTTTCTGCAATATACAAACATTGTTTAAAAATAATAGTACTATGTCTTGCATAGTACTATCTTTTGTATATATCTTTGCATTAAATACTACTATATGAAATTAAATTTAATAAATTATGAATGTTGAAAATGCAAAAGCTCAGATGCGCAAGGGAATACTTGAATATTGTATTTTATCAATATTATCGAAAGATGACGCTTACGCCTCTGATATAATTAAAGAGCTAAAGCATGCTAAACTAATTGTTGTTGAAGGCACATTATATCCTTTACTAACAAGATTGAAAAATAGCAGCTTATTAAGTTACAGATGGGAAGAGTCAACACAAGGACCACCCAGAAAATATTACAAGTTAACCGGTAAAGGCGATAAATCCTTAATTGAACTTAATACTTCATGGAAAGAATTAACTAATTCGGTAGAAACAATATTAAATTTAAAAAAATAAAAAATGAAAAAGACATTTACAATAAATATAAACGGAATAATATTTCATATAGATGAAGATGCTTATGAAATTTTATCGAAATACCTGAATGAAATAAACAGGAAATTTGCCAGTTCAGATGAAGGACGTGAAATAATATCGGATATTGAAGCAAGAATAGCCGAGCTTTTTCAGGAAAAAGTAAACGATATTAAACAAGTTATTAATATTAGTGATATTAATAATGTAATAGAAATAATGGGAAAACCCGAAGATATGGGTGATGACGAAGAAACAGAAGAAAAAGAAACAAAAAAACAAAAGTACAAAACAGGTAAAACAATGTACAGGGATACCGAAAACGCAAAAATTGGTGGAGTTGGTTCAGGTTTGTCCGCATACTTTGGTATTGACCCTGTTTTTGTAAGAATATTACTTCTTGCTACATTTTTCATTTCAGGACCAATAATTTATATTATTTTATGGATAATTATACCTGAAGCAAAAACTACTGCACAGAAATTAGAAATGAAAGGCGAAAAAATTAATGTTGAAAATATTGAAAAAAGCATTAAAGATGAGTTTAAGAATGTAAAAAAAAATGTAAAAAAAATTAAAGATTCAGGTCAATGGGAAGAGAGCAGAAATGTGTTTGACAGATTACTTGCAATAGTTTTTGGAACCATAAGCTTTATTTTTAGAATAATAATGATTATTGTAGGTGTAGCATTTGTAATAACAGGATTATTTGTTCTTATAGGTATAACAGGTTCATTTTTTATTGAAAGTTGGGGGGTAAACAATTTAACAATACCGGAAGCATTAAACATATTTTTCGACAATATGAATGTTAATATTGGTTTAATATCTATTGTATTAGTAATTGGAATACCTGTATTGGCAATAATATATGCCGGTGTAAAAATGATATTCAAAATAAAAGTAAAAAATAAAATAATTGGCTTTACGGCATTTTTCACATGGATAATAGGAATAATTATGCTTGCTTATGTTACAATGCACGAAGTAAAAAATCATACAAGCAGTGCCAATATAAGTGAAACAATTCAAATAGACACTTTATCATCAGACACTTTATATCTTAAATTAGGTAAAGATTTTAATAAAAATGAAGATAGTTATAATCAAATATGTATTGATGACATTATTGCTGTTTCAAACAATAATAATGAAACATGTTTACATGGAATTCCTAATTTAAAAATCAAAACAAGTGATAAGGATAATATTGAAATTAAAATTACTAAATATGCCAGAGGCATTGAAAAAGATATTGCATTAAATCACGCAAAAGAAATTGAGTATAAATTTAATTTTAAAGATTCTGTAATATATTTTGATAAATATTTTGATATACCAATGGATAGAAAATGGTATGACCAAAATGTAAAAATAATATTATATATACCCGAAGGACAGGAAATAATTATTGATAAAAAACTACAGTATCTGCTTAATAAATACTACAGGTATTCAAGAATAGATAATGTTGTAAAAAAGAAACATATTATGAATTATAAGGTATTATATGCACATAAACAATTATTGCCAATACCTAAGATCAACATTTTGGGGAAAATTAAGCCAATTACTAATACAAAAACTTTGTAATTGCAAAAAGTAAATTATCCTTTTAAATTTTAAGACAAAAATCAAAAATTAATGTAATTAGGTATTAGTAGTTTGGAAACTACTTTTTATTTGCGACGTAGTTACAAACTACGCCGAGCTGGTACAAACTACGCCGAGCTGGTGCGAGTTCTTGACCAACACATAGAGTTGAAAAAGTCAATATGAAAAGTGAAAATAATAGTCTCATTTTTATTATGCATAACGTCCCTAATAGAACGCGTTTTAATGCTGTTTATTTAATGTTATGTATAATTTTATTAAAACAATTCAGGTTCTAAATATTTATCAATACGTATTAATTCGCCTTTATCATTGAAATGTTCAACTTTTAATATTTCTCCAATATCAGACATATATACTTTTTGTCTGATAGTTCCACTCTTATAATAATATAATCCCACCATTTCAAGATTTTCATTTATTAAACCTCCACCAAAGTTTTTTTCTCCACTTCTATAAAAGTTTATTTGTTGAACAAATACCCCTTTAGAATATTTAATTATTTCTCTTTTGTTGCCATTACTCCAATATTCAATCCAGAATCCTTCTTTATTACAATTTTCATAATAACCTGTAATTACTAAAGTACTATCCATAATACTATAGTAGTATAAGGTACCATTACATATGGTGTCAGGAATATTATATACATATGTATCTTCACCTAAAAGCATTTGAACATTACCATAAATTACTATTGAATCTTGAGAATATCCATTTATTGCAATTAATAATAAAAATATTTTTATAAGTTTTTTCATAATTACACATAACGGCTCTAATATGGGGCGTTTGGCATTTCAAAGCTCAAAAGTAACAAACTGCTATATATTTTATTAAATGTAAACATGCTTAAAATTAGCACTAGCTACCAAATGACCTATATTTATTGTTAACTACTTTTATTTATTTCAAGATATTTTTCAAAAGAACGAATTAAATTCAGTCTGTATAATTTATAAATGCTAGGAATAACCAAACTTATTAGAAGAGTAAAAAGAGCTGGAATTATCAAATTGTACCGTTCAATATCTTCAAGTGTCAGTATTCTCCATACAGCATTTATCGTAAACAAGAGCGTTATTATTATCAAAGTCCAATGCACAAATTTAAGTCCTAAATACTTTGCTGTCATTTTCAAATCCAATTCATTTAAACCCCTGTCTTCAACACTTACATATAATTTTGCGAGTTTACTTGAGCCTGATTTAATATAGGGTCCAATTGTTCTTAAAACCTCATATTCATTGTTATTCTTAAATATTATTGTAACATTTAATTCTAAATCGCTTAACCGATATTTCTCCAAATTCTTATCAGGAAAAAATCTCTGAAATTTATCTTTTGACAGTCTATATTTTTTGTGACTGTCCTTATATATTTGGTTTGGCTTCATTCCTAATTGTAGTTAACGTTTGCGGTATGGTGCGTATCCCGTAGGGCATGCACTATACCGCGTGTTGTACCCTGTTTGTCTTATATTGTTTTAACTTCAATGAACCGTCCGTTTTTAATTAAAAATGTATGTCCACTGATTTTTATTTGTTCACCTTCTTTTAAATCCATAAGGTTTTCAATATCCTCTTCTATTGTATGCACAGACCCTTTTGTCGCTCTTGCTAAGTCCAAATACTGTTTGTTAATACCGAACTGTGTCCCACATAATATAACCCTTATTGGTCTGTCAACTTTATCAATAAATTCATAGTCTCTCAAATTTGCCCAATTGTCAGCAATAAGAATTATGTCTTTACAGTCCTTACATTTATTTAAACCCTTGAGTATTGCTTCAATGTCATTTTCAGGAGCATCACCACCGCATCCATTTCCCATGCATTTGTAAGCTATTTTTTGTAACTCCTCAAAGTTATTGGCAATGGAGTAATAGATACCTCCTGTCTTACCAGCTTTCTTTTTATTATCTGGTGTCATATCACCATCGTTAAAAAAGATAAAATGCTGTACTTTATTTTTATCTATATTTAATCTGTGCCATACAAAAAGCTGTGCAGAATATGGCGACATACTCCCTGTCAAGTCGCAATGAATAAGCATCTTACCCCACTCTGTATTTCTGCTTAATACCGCAGAAACTGTTGTATCCTGAAAATAATTACTAAAACAGTATGTTCCTTTTGTAGAAGTATATGCTGAGTCAGTCGCAAATATAACATCACTTTCATAATAAACAACTTCATCTCCTTCACCAAAAAACTCTGTTGAAATTGAGGTTACAATAGAAGTTGTATCACTAGTTGGAGCTATAAAAGTTAAAGCTGTATCAATCATACCTTTTAAGTAATCAACTTCCATTTTCATACTCTCCATTGTTGGTGCAGGTCTGTAATTGATAACAAATCCGTGAAATAAATTGGTCGCCTGTTCTTCCGTCTCTCCTCCTGTCTGAACAATAGTATTCCATTCTACTTCGTCATTATTAAACAGGTCAGGAACAAATTTGTAAAGATTGTACAATCTTTCTCGGTTGAGTTCCTCTTGTATGAATTCATCTACTTTCTTGTAGTCCGAATAAATGTATGTAATGTATTTAATGTGAGTATTTTCGAGTTTGTTAATTATTGCAGAGTCTCGGAGTTGGTTTGAACCAAAATCGAATGGCAATGCAATGTGATGAAAAGAATTGCTTTCAGAAAAGTCATACTGTGTCAACACTGTTGCGTTTCGTAAAATTCTGTCAAACTTCGGGAGAAGTTCATTTGGGACAATGTCTTGTCTGCAACTATTCATTGCAACTATTAAAACAACAAGTGATAATATTTTCTGTATTAGTTTCATTTTCGCTCCTTTTTTAAATAGGGTACAACGTGCGCAAGTATGGGGAGTTTTGGAGCGAAGCGGAAAAATTACCTATACTTGCTGTTACCGCCTGGTGTTCTTTCATCAGTCCTTCTAAACCATTGTCATTATTCAGTTTCCGTGTCATTGTCAT
>Ga0307990_1001136_pt1 | contig 22735 bp, 14 predicted proteins | sample EllFjometagen129_FD_203168 | JGI IMG/M metagenome (GOLD analysis project Ga0307990, IMG submission 203168) | Marine microbial communities from Ellis Fjord, Antarctic Ocean - #129 | ecosystem: Environmental > Aquatic > Marine > Unclassified | place: Southern Ocean | collected 2014-10-08
AGAGATGGAAGACTAGAGCGTTTAAGTTAATTAGGGTGTTTGAGATAGTAAGTTTCTTTGGGCCCTGAATTGTCGCTTGGATGTCTTTCGGAGGTGTGTGTTTTGCCGGCGTGGAGGCTTGGTGAAAAGAGGTTAGTCCTGCAGGACTAGTTTTCTTTCCTCAAAGTTTCATCAAGTTGTTTCCATTTCCGGGTTTGTTGTTCTTTGGTATTGCATTTTTTGAGTTAAGTTTTATTTGAAAGTGCTTGTAACTAAATATATGATTGCCCAGGACTTACGTGAAGGTTGCTACTCTGAAGATATTTTTCCTCTTTTTAAGGGAAAGAGGAGAAAGGAGGTGTGGTGCTGAGAAGGCTGGCTAATGGTAAAACATTGGTTTGCTGGGCCTGTTTTTATGAGGATGGCCTCTTTGTATATGGCAGGTTTGTTAATCCGGCTTCGTTGGTTTAGGTGATTGAAGTCGTTTTTTTTGGCCTCAGCTCAAGTTATTTTGGCAGGTGGTTCTTGAGTTGATAAATGGGTAGCCTGTACTGTTGTGCGGTTCAGATTGAGGTAATGTCTGATCGTAAGGTTTAATGTTTTTCCGAAAATAATGATAATAAAGTTTTTTTTGGAAACCTTGGTTATGAAAGGAAAAGAAGATGTTGAAGAAGAGTCTAATTTGTGTTGCCATACTGGCAATTGCTATGCCTGCATTCGCAGCTGATACATTCAAGTTTCACGGCTGGGATAAGACAGTCGTCACAACTTACAGTTGGAATGACATTTGTACGATGGATGTCGTGATGGATGTTGGTTACTGGATCAATATCGACTGTAAAGGCGATATTGAAGTTCAACAAGATTCACTTCTTGGCGATCCGTTCTACAGCTACTCAGGTTGCAGTGATGCTATTGTTGTAAAGTCGAACTTCTTGGCTACTCTCAAGGCAACTGCTGAGGCAGCTTCAGCTGCTGGCGGTAAATGGTCTGCCACAATTGATGGCGCTGATACAAAGGATATCGCCATTGGTCAAACAACTGTGACTGTTTGTGTTGCAGGTACAAAAGTTAAGATTGACAAGCTGACTCAAGCTGATAATGTCAAGGTTGCTACTGTAACTATCATGGTGCTTCCTACAAGCTTGATCTAAGTTTGAGTGAGCTCACGTGATGAAGCACGCGATTTTGTGTGCTTGTGAAAGATAGTAGTTGGGAGGAATGGCTTTTGGGTCATTCCTCCTAATTTTTTTGACTTTTCCTCGCCTACAAGAGTTAAAGTGGGAGAAGTGCAAAAAAGAAGTTGACACTGAGTGGTCGGGTAGGGTATAATGGGGACACTGTGAGTGTAATGGGATTTGCAGTGTTTTCATGGGGTGGTTTTAAGGTGGTTGCATGGGGGAGTCGTAGCAGCAGGGCATTTTGTGGCAGGTTTTTAGGCCAAGTGATTTGGTTGATCTGCCGAATAGGGAGTAGATACTTTAGGTAAGAAATCTGAAGTGAATAGACGAAACTCCGAAATGCTGACAAAAGGTTTTAAGTTATTTAAAAATAAGCCTTTAGGATTGAGCTGTTAGACTTATGAGACGCAATTATATTCATCGAGGTCAAGGGATGCTGATAAAAAATACTAGGGTATGCGAACGTCAAAAGTCCTCTAATCTACTGGTTGATCAGAGAATCATGTCCGTTATTGGACGAATTACAGTTGGGCTTGTCATTCTAATGGCATTTTCTTTTGAGGCTCATGCTCAGTTTGTCGTACAGCCCATGGTGATCAATGCCAAAGGACGCCCCGGATCACTTATCCGAAAGGGTTTTAAACTTGAGAATAGACGAAAAGACGAGTCTCAGTACGTCACCCTTGAAATTGTTGACCTGTTTCAGGACAGGAAAGGTGATTGGGCTGTCTTGGATTCAGATATGGTTCCTGAGCAGAAAGAAAAGAGTGCTTTGAGCTATCATGCATCCTGCAAGGACTGGATTTCTATTGGTCGAATTGATGTGGAAGTATCAAATTATGGAAGCTCGACAGAGAAAATGGCTATAAAAATTCCTCGTGGTGTCAGGGGGTTTTATTGTGCTGGTTTGAAGGTTGCTTTGGCTCCGCGGCCAGGCCTTGCTGGCGTGTTGATTAAATATGAATTTGTGGTTCCAATTTGTGTAACAATTGAGGGTCCTTCGCTTAGGTCACGCGTGGCCCTGGAAGATGCTGATATTCTGTATGTTGAGCAAAGTGAAGAGCTCGGAGCCACCACGGGTGTTGGGCTGAAGATAAAAAACAGTGGCAGTACATACAGCTTGATTATGCCCAGAGCCTCTGTTTATCACCTGACTCCAAAAGGAAGAAGCCGAGTGATAAAGCGGGACTTGCAGTTTCCTGCAAGAAAGATCATTCCTGGAGGAGAGTTTGACCTATTCATGGATCTGAAAAACAGTCTGCCTTCTGGAACCTATAAAGTCGCGGCTACATTGAACGTGGATGGTCGACGAGTGAAGGGCTTAAACAAGACAATTGAGTTTGAAAACCCTGGGTTGGCTGGTGAAGCACATTTAGATGCAAGTATGCGTGTGAATCCAACCAATGTTGAGTTTGAAATGGCACCCGGGAGAGTTGATAATCAGCGAATTGTTATCAGTAACTTTTCAGATGAAGATATTGTTATAAAAGCCGTGCCCGTGGTGCCTGATGGTTTTTTGCAGAAAGTATCTACGCTACGTGGTGAAGATCTTTCCTGTGCCAACTGGATTACGATTCGTCCAGATGAGATACCTATTCGTGCTGGGGGGCAAAGAAATGTGTCAGTTTCGGTGCGAATGCCCAAAGAACAGGATCTTCCGGTTTTGAATATAGACCTGAGTAATTATTATGCATCTCTCAAATTTTATGGTTTTTATCGTGACCGAACCAGCGCAGGTGTGACATCTTCATTGGTTAATGTCACAATCAAAGGCGCTGATCCCATTCCTTCCGTTCAAGAGCGGGAGTGTGATATTCGGGATCTGGGTAACTCCAAGTTCAAGTTGCTTGGTACCTATGTCAACTTTGGCATGATTCATGTAACACCTGTTTGCAGGGCTACTATTAGAAGTGAAGGTGATGGGCTTAATCAGGCTATTCAATATGCCAACATAAAACTGGAAAATGATGATACTGATTCAATTTTGATGCCATTTGAAACAAGAACCTTTTCTGCTGACATGGATTTTGGTGATATACCGGTTGGCAGATACGTGGTTGAGACAAGATTGGATTACGGACGTGGGCAAGATGCACGTATTATAACTAGCAGTAGATATGACGTGATTGAAAGAGATGGCAAAAAAGTAGTCTTTGAGGTCGGTGGTAGTGGTTAGCTAATGGCGGACAGTGGAGGTTGGTCAGGTAATGAGGGTTATGCGTCGGTTACCTTATTTTGTTAATGTGCGAATGTACTTTGCCGATACAAGGTAAGATACTCTAGGTGTTGGACATGCCTAACACCGACGACAGAAAGGGATGTAATTTTATGGCCAGGAAACATATCAATACGATTCTTTCGAGTGGTATTTTTATTGGGTGTGTACTGTTGCTTGCAGCAGATGTAAACGCTCAATCCCTTACGAGGGTTCGAAGGAAACAATTTACAATTTCGGGCTCAGTTGGCGTTGCCAATGTGGCACTCGGCGGTCTTCCCGGAACAATTGTTTCAGACGCCTCTGGAAACTATTCCGTCATTGTTGATTACAATTGGAAGGGGACAGTTATTCCAAGGTTTGAAGGCTATGATTTCAGCCCCACAAGTTTCCCTTTAGGTTCTGTAATAAAAGACCAAAGTTCGATCGACTTTCAGGCAAGACAAAAGACGTTTGCAATTTCTGGTTCAGTGGGGCTACCTGGTGTAGTACTCATGGGATTCCCGGGCATGGTTGTGTCTGATAGAGATGGCAAGTTTTCTGTTACCGTAAATTACGGTTTTAATGGCTCAATTATCCCAGAACTTGAAGGGTATACCTTTACACCAGCGTCCCTTGACTTTGATCCTGTCAAGTATAATCAGCCTGGTAAACTGTTTAAGCATGATATCAAGAAATACCTTGTGTCTGGGACTGCAGTGGCAGAGGGGAGCCCTCTTTCAAATGTGACGCTCAAGGGATTACCTGGTAATCCTAAAACCGGGGCAAATGGTCGCTACACTGCTGAGGTGCCGCATAACTGGACAGGCATTGTAACGCCAGTAAGAGAGGGCCACACTTTTGAGCCAGCCGAAACGCCCTATACGAGCGTCATGGCACCTATGGTTGTTGACTATTACGCCACACAACTCCGATATACAGTGTCAGGCAATGTAGGGGCAGAACATGTGCCTATTAGATATCCAGGTGGAGATACCTATTCTGATGCCATGGGGAATTATTCTTTTGAACTGAACTGGGGTGTACAGGGAGATATTGTTCCAAAGAAGGATGGCTATTACTTTCAGCCAGTCGAGATCCTGTTGGAAAGAGTGATGGCAAATTTGGTTGAGAAGAATTTTACACCCCAAGAGATCTTCTATACCATTGGTGGTACAACGGGCCAGCCAAATGTTCAGTTGGAGGGGTTGGTTGATCTAGATGGTCAGATTGTTGTTTCAAATGCTCAAGGTAGCTATCAAGTCAAGGTTCGATATGGTTCTTCATACTCTGTTATTCCCAGGAAAGAAGGGTTTGATTTCACGCCCGCATCAAAGCAATATTCCACATTGACAGAAAACAAAACCGGGGAGAGTTATCAGGCCATTCCAAAGACCTTTGAGATTACTGGCTCTATTGGTTTGCCTGGTGTTGTCATGAAAGGCCCGGCGGGTCGGTATGTGACAGATCTTGGTGGGATGTACAAGGTTGTGGTGCCCTACAACTGGTCAGGCACGATTACGCCCGAATTAGCGGGATATCAATTTGATCCGCCTTCCAATATATATGAAAAAGTAAAAGAGAATTACTATTCAAATACAGACTATATTGCTTCAAAAATCGTGTACAAAGTGACGGGTATTGTGACGTCACCCAATGGCCCTGTCCAAGATGCGATCATCATGTTTGGTGCTCTGGGAGGTCTCAGGACTGCTACGGATGCCCAGGGACATTACGAGTTGGGACTGGAGCATGGCGAAACAGGAAAACTATCTGTTGGTAAACTTGGTTTTATCTGTCAGAACAATACAATGGACATAGCCCCAATGGCCTATGATCGCGAGGTTAATTTTCTTGGCAAGATCCAAATGCTCACGATCTCAGGTATGCTTCAGTTTGATGGGGAAGCATTGTCTGAAGTACGCATGTCGGCAAACAATGGCGGTGGTGCTACCATTACGAATTCAAGAGGTGAATACAAGGTCGAGGTGCCGTATGGCTGGACGGGTGAAATTGCCATGACAAAGCCCAGTATGGAAATCGATGAGGTATTACCTTTTGTAGACCCTGTCACTGCCAATATTGACATGACGAAGCCTCGTCCAAGGGCACCTGTTGCGAATAATGTCACTCCAGAGAATAATAACAGTGCCATAGAAACTCCGTTCAGTCGTGATGAGGGGACCAAACCCGCTCCTAGACCCATTAGGGACACCCGCGGCACGCCCAGCTTCTTACCATCTGAGGGCAGTTTTGCTGCTTTGGAGGATGCGAACGATACGATGCCTACGATCGGGGACTTCGGTCCGGGCATGGAGGAGGAGGCGGGCTACAAATACTTGGTTGAGCAAATCAAGGAGCTTAAGGGCCAGTTAAACACGGCCAATGATGTGGCAAGACGCTCTGAGTCAGATCCTAATATGGCAGATAAAGGCCCCTGGGTCACAGGTCAGAATTTTCAGGGTGAGGAGATACAAGAGGCTTTCCAAATCATCACGCAGGAGATTGGGATACCGATTATTGCTGATGCAGAGGTTCTGTTACAATCATTTGCCTCCTTTGAATCTGGGCCTTTGGAAACTATCTTGGACATTATGCTGGCCGGTACCAACTATACTTGGACAAAGACGCCCAATTACTATCTTGTCTCTACGATGAGTGCGGGCAATGCTGCTTTTATTCCAGGTACCATTACTCAAAGTTACAAGATGACATACATCACTGCGGAGGCTGCGGTGGCCATGTTGTCAATAGCATTCAAGCAATATGTCAGGGCTGAACCCAAAGGGCATTTGGTTACAATTACGGCGGCACCCTCTTATGTTAAGAGAATCATCAGTGACCTGAAATCATTTGATATGACAAGACCTCAGGTTCTGTTGAAATCTCGTGTGGTTGTCATGGAAGAAGGAGATTTGCTGAATATGGGTATTGAATGGTCCTGGCCCAGTGCGACCGGAGGTCTGTTCGCTTCGCATTCCAGGGGAGAGGCTATAAACGCTGATTACGATTCAGGCGGCAAGGGAATATGGGGTGTTCAATTGGGATACTCTCTGGGAAATACCTTTACAAACGCCTTGACTTTGGGCTTGAATCTACTCCAGGAAAATGACAAGGCTCAAATGATTGCAAGCCCTTCAGCCATGGCTCAGGATGGTCATCTATCTGAAATGTCTGTCATCACAGAAGAATATTTTATGCTGACACCTCAAACACAGAATGCTCAGATATACAGCCAATCAGAAATGGAGATGATTGAATCTGGCGTCAAGCTGAGTATTACGCCCTACATTGGCTCGGAAGATGACATCATGATGGACATTGCGGTCGAGTTGAGTGACAGCAATCCCAGCGGTCGAAGCAGCGGTTTGCCTGTGGTCACCAGACGTACCTCAAGTGGTAGGGTGACAGTCAAGGACGGTGGTTCGGCTGTCATTGCTGGCTTGAATGAAAACAGAAGACAAATCAAAGAGAAAAGGACGCCAGGCTTGAGTCGGATTCCTCTTATTGGCAAACTGTTCGACAACACCAAAAAAGATGTCGCCACAAGAGATGTCGCCATATTTGTGACAGCCAATATTGTACGGCCTGGCAGTGGCAATGTAAGACCGCCCATGGCGAAACCCGAGCCAGTGGTTGAAGCACCCAAGGAACCATTGATGGGTGGGGGGATGTTCAATAACACTAGCACAATGAACGATCTGAATGCCATGTCGAATAATCCCGTGAATAGGCCACTGGATAATTCGATGAATGCATCTCAGCCTCCAAGGTATCAGAATAAGACAAATCAAAATCTTCCTGGTACATTTGATAGTTTCCAGGCTGAATTGCGTAGAACCATAGCGGAAAGTCGTAATGCTTATAATTGAGTCAGAACGAAAGGGCAATACTGTGAAGTCTATTCAATCAACTAGACAAAGTCGGTCTTTGGCGATGGCAATTATGGTTGCATTGTGCTTATTGGGCTTGATGGGTTGTTCAAGTAGTAGTAAGGACAAATCCGATCGCGTTGAAAAGATACGGATTGTGCCTCAGAGAAACGGTAATGCCGTTGACTTAGACGCGCCAGCCATTTTCGACATCATGAAACGTTGTGGTTTTACGGACCAGCAGGTCTATTTTCATGGTATGGCATTAAGGGACGCTCTAAAGAATCATGGTGGCGCGTATATTTATGTGGGAGAGAGAAAGGCCGAAGTGGTATTGAAGGTCAATGGCGAGAGTGTTTGGATATTTTCACTTTCTAATGGCTACTTCGTCTACGACGTCAAGTCTGGTTCATTCACTCTGGGGCCGCAAGGTGGAGATTCCTCAACCCGTACTGGTATGCCTGCGCCCCGTTAATCTCTGGTAGTCTTCTAATCTTGAAACCTGTTGGCATGCTTGAGTTAGAACTTTTGTGCCCTTGTCAGTAATCAAAACATCTTCTTCCAGACGGATACCTAATTTACCTGGAAGGTAGATGCCTGGTTCCACTGTGATGATTTGTCCAGATTGCGCCTTGCCCGATGTCTCCGGATTGATGCTGGGTGTTTCGTGGATATCGAGGCCAATGCCATGTCCCGTGCCGTGCCCGTACACAGGAAATCCATTCTTCTCAATCACATGGCGGGCTTCTTGATCCACGTCTGAAAGTTTCACATTGGGCTTCATCGCTGCAATGGCTGCCAACTGGGCCTGCTTTACTGTTTGATAGACTTTGTCAAACAAGCGGGTTGTACGTCCAATTGCAAAGCTTCTCGTGATATCACTGCAATATCCCCGGTATCTGGCGCCAAAGTCCATGAGTATGGTATCGTTGGCTTTGAGCTTACGTGAGCCAGGCTGATGGTGGGGGCGTGATCCATTGGGCCCGAATGCCACGATCGTATCGAATGCGTTGGTGGCGCCTTGCTTATGTATATGATAATCGAGCAGGGCCGCAACTTCGAACTCTCTCAAACCTGGTCGGATCTCCTGAACGGTATGTTCAAACGCGGTAATGGCCAAACGAATGGCCTGGCGTGTAATCTTGCATTCCTGTGGATCTTTGATGCTTCTTTGATCTTCTATTGATGACGTGGTCTTTATCGAAACTGGGATGGCTTTCTTCAGTGCTGAAAAGCTGGCGCAAGTGACAGCGTTTTCTATGTGCAGGGTTCTGAGCATTTGGAGACGTTTGCACAGGCCTGCCACAAGTTGTGGCATTGAGCCTGAGCGTTCCAGGATCTGGCAGTGTTCGCATTCCTTTTCCGCTTGTTCCGTGTAGCGGCTGTCTGTGAGCAGATAAATTCGGTGTGGCGTAATGGCAGCCCAACTGTCGTGCCCTGTGAAGCCCGTGGTATAGGTGACATTGGCTGGAGTGATGAGCAAAAGACATTCGATTTTCTTGTGTCTAATGAAGTTTTGCACCTTTTTGACTCGTTGTTTCATGTATAGATTGTCCATGGAAGCTCCATTTTTTAGGCTGCATATCAGGAATAAAACTATTGAGTAATGGCAATTCCGCACAAAATAAAGTATTTTTTTGGAAATAATGACTGAACCAAACACAGCAACCTAACAATAGTAAAGCTTATGCTACTTCCCATACGCACCAGTATTAGACCACGCCAAACGCCCTATGCCAATTATGCGCTTATCGCGATAAATGTACTCATCTATCTAACGCAATTTGCGGCAGATCCATACACTGGCATGACCATAAAACGGCCTTGGGTGTATAGTATGATGCTGACACCTGCGCAATGGCGATATTGGCAGTTCTTGACCTACGCATTCTTACACGCTAACACGTGGCATATTGTGGGAAACATGTTTTTTTTGTACATGTTTGGCAATAGTGTTAATGACAAACTGGGACACTCGAAATACCTGTTTTTTTATCTCTTAGGCGCCATTTTCAGTGGTCTGGGCCACACGCTCCTTCATATGAACTCACCGGTTTCCACCTTGGGGGCCAGTGGGGCCGTGGCAGCTGTGACCGGGGCTTATCTGGTTTTGTTTCCGCAGACTTTGATTACTGTCTTATATTGGTTTATTTTTATTGGTACATTTGATATTCCGGCCATTTGGTTCATTGGCCTTAAGCTGATTCTGATTGACAACATGTTGGCAGCGTCTGATGGTGGCGTGGCTTATGATGCTCATATTGCAGGGTATGTGCACGGGATTGGTGTGATGGTGCTGTGCGTGGCTGCCGGGTGGATTCAGAAGAGTCAATTTGATTTGTGGGACATGATCCAACAATGGAACCGACGTCGTCATTACAGAGACGCCATCTCTGCAGGATACAATCCTTTTGATGTGAATGCAACAACTTCCGGAAGACGTTCGGTGCGGGCCAAGGTGGTGTCGAAAACGCCAGAACAGTTGGAAAAAGAAGCCCAGATTCAAGCTTTGAGAGGGACTATTGCCACACGAATCAGTGAACACAACCTGTCTTTGGCAGCAGAGGTGTATCTTGAACTTATGGCATTAGATAAGGAACAGATCATTGCACATAAATCCCTGCTTGATGTGGCCAATCAATTGGCCAGTGAAGGCCGCTATACGGAGTCTGCCATCGCGTACGAGCAATTTCTTCTGCATTATAAACAGTATGAGCATCTAAATCAGGTCATGCTGATGCTAGGGCTGATTTATGCACGCTATCTTCACCAGTCAGATCAAGCCATTAAACACCTGTCTTTGGCGTCCGAAAAGTTGACTGATCCAGACCAAATGACCATGTGTGAAAATGAACTCAAACGTCTGAAAGCCGGCCAATAGCTACCCGTGTCAAAAACACATTGACAACCGGTCATGCCGGTGGTAACTTCAACTTCCAAAAGATGATCATGGGACTTTCCAGTATTGAAAAGCTGATAAGCACAAGTTAAGGAGAACAAAAATGCAGGCTCGTTGTGATACTATCCAGGACGTCCGTCAAGAAAAAACGGGTACGTTTGTCAAGGGGTGGATAGCTGCCATTCTCTTTGTAAGTGCTTTTTTTTCAATAGCTTCTGCTCAAACATCCATAACGTCGCTACAACCTGGTTTTCCTTACAAGGCTGAAGTGACTGGCACCGCCGTCAATATTCGCTCTGGCAAGGGCATGAAAACCTACGAATGTGGCAGACTTAATGTGGCTGACACCGTGGAAGTGTTGGGCGAGGAAGAAGGCTGGGCCAAGATTGTGCCACCTCCTGGTAGTTTTTCTTGGATAGCTATGAAGTATATTGCCATCAATGCTGACTTTCCAACCACGGGTATTGTAACAGGCAAGAATATTCAGGTGTATGCTGGATCTGATTACAGAGAGCCTAGCAGTTCCAATGTGGTTCAAACTGTCGTGAATCGAGGTGATACAGTTCAGTTAAAAGCCGAAGAAAAGGATGGATACTTCAAGATTCACCCTCCTAAAGGCAGTTTTTTGTGGGTTAGCGCCCGGTATCTAAACCAGATCAATGAACCTGTACCTTTACCTCAAATTATTTTGCCCAATCCGGCGGAACTACCTGACGATATTAATACGCCTGTTGTTTCAGTGTCCAAGGTAGACCCTAATGCAGCCCAAGGCGTTTCATCTGAAGCATCCCTGCTAAAAAAATACTATGAAATACGTGAAAAAATCAAAGTTCAACTGGTTAAGCCCATTGGTGAGCAAGATTACGCTGAGATCAAAAAAGAGCTGACTGAGATGGCCGCCAGAAAGGACACAGTACGTGCTGGTCGGTATGCAGATTTTACGCTCAAGAAAATCCAAGGCTATGAATTGGCGATTTCAGTGTCTCAACAGGTATTTGCTCAAGAACAGAAGTTAGTGCAGACTCAGGACAAGATTGATAAGGCCCTTGCTGAGCGTATTGCTCAAGTTAAGGACATGGGACGTTTTGCGGTGATTGGAATTCTTAAGCCGTCGACCATATTTGAAGGTAATGCCGATGTTCAGCGTTTCAGGATACAAGATATCAAAGGCAAGACCATCTGTTACGTTAAAGCCGTAGGGGCTGCCAAGGGCAAGGACATGAAACTCTACTTTGGCAAGAAGGTTGGATTGGTGGGCAAAATCAAGGCCTATCCGAATTCAGGGGGTGCTTTGGTTGAGTTTACAGAGATTCAACTGGTCGAATAGGCTGACTTCGAAAAAGACAATTCAGGCCTCAAGTAGAAAGTTCTGCTTGAGGCTTTTTTTATAGATAGGCATGGAAAGGCTAGTAGTAAAGAGGGGATTGACATCTCGCGTCAATATCGACATAATTGTGGTTCTTGAATACAAACGCTGGGGCAAGTAGCTCCATTTAGACTAAGGTGATACTATGAAAATTGTCATTGCTGGTCCAAAGGGGTCTGGTAAGAGTGCTTTGGGACGTGAGCTGGTAGATCTCACGCATTTGCCCATTATTGAAACAGATGAATTAATTGAACAACTTCATGAAGAACGCGATGGACATTTTTTGACTTGCCGTGAGATCTTTGTGGAGCATGGAGAGGTCTTTTTTCGAAACTTGGAACGCGAAGTCACACAGCAGGTTTGTGATCTTGACTGGCATTTTGTGGTGACAGGGGGCTCCATCATGATGGAGCCTGACAATCGGCGTGCCCTGCGAACCAATGGTTTGATTGTATTGGTGTCGGCGGAGGCTGATATCCTGTGGCAACGGGCCACAGCCAATGGCATTCCCCCCTGGCTGGAGGGGACTGATGGACGATCTCAGTATGAACAAGAGGTTGTTTTGAGGGATGAAGTCATTCGACCTTTCGCTGATATTTTGGTTGATACGTCAGAAAAATCACCCAGCGAGTTGGCCGATGATGTGATGCAGAAGATCACCAGTGAGATGAGCATTCGCAGTCATGCGGGCAACACCTATGGAGACATCATTCATGTGACCACGTTTGGTGAGAGTCACGGCCCGGTCATTGGTGCGGTATTGGACGGCGTGCAGCCTGGTATCAGAATAAGCGAAGCAGACATCCAGTTGGAATTAAATCGACGACGTCCTGGGCAGAGCGATGTGGTAACTCCACGTAGTGAAAAAGACCGTGTGCACATTTTGTCGGGCGTATTTGAAGGCAAGACCACTGGTGCGCCTATTGCCATGGTGATTTACAATCAGGATCAAGACTCTTCGAAGTATGAAGGTATCAAGGAACTATTCAGGCCAGGGCACGCAGACTTTACGTTTTATAAAAAGTATGGTATTCGTGACCATCGTGGTGGTGGACGTTCTTCCGGGCGAGAGACTGCGGGTCGCGTCATGGGTGGGGCGGTTGCTCGAAAGATCATGGAAGATCGTGGCGTAACCTTTGTAGGCCATGCCATTGAAGTGGCCGGGATCAAGGCTCAAACCTGTGATCACACTGTCATCGAATCCAATGTGGTGCGATGTGCTGATCCTGTGGCTGCCAAGGCCATGGAAGCTGCAATTATTGCTGCCAAAGACGATCTGGACTCTGTGGGGGGCGTGATTCAGCTGGAAATATTTGGAGTGCCTGCTGGTTTGGGTGATCCTGTGTTTGACAAGCTTGATGCCAGATTGGCCAAAGCATTGTTGAGTTTGGGTGCTACCAAAGGTTTTGAAATTGGCAAGGGTTTTGAACTGACACGTATGCGGGGCAGTGAGTCTAATGATGGCATGAGCAGTGAGGGGTTCATTAGCAATAATGCAGGTGGTATCTCGGGTGGGATTTCCACGGGCGATCCCATAATCATTCGTATGGCAGTCAAACCCACATCTTCGATAGTCAAGCAGCAGAAGACGGTGGATACAGAGCTTCGGGATCAGACCATAGAAGTCCATGGTCGACACGACCCTTGTATTGTTCCGCGTATTATCCCGGTGGTTGAAAACATGGCAGCCCTGGTGATACTGGATGCGTGGGAAATCCAGGAGCGTTTGAGGCCAGAATGGCGTGCATAAAAAGAGATCCCAAACTTCGGTTGGGAAGTTTGGGATCAGAGTGAATGAGTCTCCAAAGGAGGTTGTGAAGCTTTAGAATCCGTAGGCTCTGCGCAACTGTCTGTTGCTGGGGAAGCTTGTGTAGCATTCTCCACGAGGACCTTGGTATCCGTGTCTCGTTTTTGTCAGTACAACGGGTTGCTGAGAGCCATTTGAATTGGTGATCCAAATGGTCACTGAGACTGGTTTGACACAGGGTCTGAAAACCGGGCGATACACTGGCCTGTAAACATGAACCGGTCTTCTTGGAATCACGATTCTAGGCTGGGGAGCCATGATCTGTGGGTAGGTTCGTACCTGTCGATGACGGTGATGAACCACAGGTCTTCTCGAAGCCGAGAAGTGAACACCGCGAGTGCCAATAGAAATGGATAGGCTGGATGCCTGAGCAGATACTGTTGTTAGTAACACAGCAACCATGCTGATCTGAAGGAGCCTTTTACGTGCCATTTTTCCATCCTTTCAAGAGGGGTTAGCATTCCGTTTCACTCTTAAAAGGCTGCGTGGGGGGAAATCGTTACATGAAAAATCGATGTTCCGACCGAGAGTTTGTTCTTCCAGCGCATCAGCTGAAGTCTTGAGGTCATTCTGCTATTGCTCGACTTTGTTTCTTCGATACTGGATATACGCACTTTTCAGGGCAGAATAGGGTTCTATGGCATCTGCCTTAATCGCTTCGTATTCATTGCCATGGAGAGAGTACGTATTGGTAATACGGAGTGCGGAAGCACCCAGGTAGACCTCTCCGGGTTTAACATACGTGACTGGGCTGAGAAATATGTCTCCAACACGACCCACAGCGTCACGCAATGTGGTTGGGCCCAAAAAGGGTAAAACCAAATAGATCCCATCGTCCACACCGTAGGTGGCCAATGTCTGGCCCAGGTCTTCGTCTACAATATACAAACCATGTTTTTCCAGGGCAGGATCACCTAAACCCAGAAATCCAGCAGAGGTGTTCACCAGGAATCGCTGCATCTCAATCCAGGCATCATCCCCTTTGCCCTGCAAGAGGCAATTTGTAAAGCGAATGGGGGCGCCAAGGTTGCTAAAAAAATTGTGAAGCCCTAAGCGTGCGGGCTTTGGAGTTACCTTCTTATACCCTTTGGCCACGGGGCGGATGACATGCGTGAAGGTGGCATCATTAAAATTGTACATGAAGCGGTTGATGGGTTCGAGGGGATCTGAAATGGTGACTTCTGGTTCAGTCAACTCTTCTTCAAGGAAGTCGAGATCTTCTTCATCAATGTCTTGTCCAAAGAGAACAGAGCAGGGTAGTAGTACAATGAAAACAGCTATCCACAACTTGTGGCTCATATTGGGTTTCCCTTCTCAAGATTCATTGCCAAATGGTTTGAGTAGTATGATCAATTGGGGCAGTAGCGTCAAGGCTGCAATCAGGGCGATAAACATAGCCAGACCGGTGAGCAGTCCAAAATAGATACTTGGAATAAAGTTCGAAAGGGCCAGAATTGAAAATCCAATGATAATTGTCACTGAAGTGTAATACATGGCATGACCGATGCTATTGTGGCACCGGTGCAGCGTGTTGACGTAATGGCGATCTATTTGGAATTCCTTTTGGAACCGATGGATGTAATGGATTGTATCGTCCACTGCTATTCCCACACTGATGGCTGCAATAGTGATGGTCATCATATCGAGCGGAATACCCATCCATCCCATAAACCCCAGCACAAGCCCGACCGACAGAATGTTGGGGAAAATCGCAATCACTGAGATCTTGAGCGATCTAAATAGGATAAGAAACATGGTCATTAAAGCTGCAATTGTAATGCCCAGTGTCATGATTTGAGATCGAAACAGGCTTTGGAGCATGTTATTGTATAGTACGAGCATGCCGCCCAATCGAATCTGATCCGGCTTGATCCCTACTTTGTCGGTTAACTCTGTTTTAATTCTTTGGAGCAGGGCATTGCGGCGTAATCCCTCTTGGGAGTCGAGGATACGGGTTGCAAATCTTGCTTCATTCTGATCAACAGACACGTAGGGGCCAATGAGGAGATCTTTAAGCGTGTCCGGGGTTTCGCTGTAGAACAGGGCCATTTCGAAGCTGTCAAGGGCCTTCCCATTGTTCAGTTTTTCTGTGACTTGGAGTGTGGTCGCCAGTGACAGAACTTTGCCAATTTCAGGTAGGGAGTCCAAATAGGCGTGTACTTTCTTTACATCATCCATTTTAGAGGCCGTAAACCAATAGGTTTCTTTGGATGCAGGTTCTGTGTCTTCAACTTCATTTAAAAAGTCGAGCTCGTCATCCAGCATGTCATCCTCTTCCGAAGTCAAAGTCTCGTTGTTTTCTAAGTCTGAATTGGATGTTAGGGTGGGAAATGTGACAACGACATCCAGGGGGGTCGTACCTCCGAGTTGTTGGTCAATGACTTTCATGCCCTGATAGATTTCTGTGCTCTTTTTAAAATAGTCAATAAAGCTATTTTCCACTTCCAATTTTGAAATGCCCACGAGACTCAATGCCAGAGATAGTATGCTGGCGGCCACAATAAAACGTCCATGGTTTTGTGTAAATCTTGCCAGATTGCCAGTGAGAGATGATTGCTCATTCACAACCTTGGACGGTTTGTCTTTGGGCAAAAGTATTAGAATGGCAGGGAACAGGACAAAGGTGACTATAAGAGACAGTGCCAGTCCTGCGATCATCATCCAGCCAAAGGTGATGACAGGCAATATATCGCACAGGACCAGAGAACCAAAGCCTGCAATCGTTGTCATGGTTGCATAAACGCACGGTTTGAGTTTGGTCGTGACCGTTTTGAGGATCAACTGGTGCATGTCAATATCAGGATCTTGGGACAGACATTCTCTGTAATACACAATTAAATGAATGGCCATGGCCATGGTCATAATGAGTTGCAGAGACACAAAATTCGATGAGATGACTGTGACATCCCAGCCAAACCAGCCCAGAAGACCCGTCATACTCAAAACCGAGGCACCGCAAAAAATGATGGGCAGAATGATCCATCGTATACGCCTGAAGATGATGCCCAGAGTGATGATCAAGAAAAACAGCACACCAAATCCAAACAGATACAGGTCTTTACGAATGAACGTAACCATGTCATCTGCGATCATGCTCACTCCGCCAAGAAACATATCAGCCTGATCACGGTATTTATCCATGATGGTGCGGATGCCTTGGATGTCCTCATGGCGCTGAGACCGCCAGAGTTCTTTGATGGCTCTGAGCTGGGTTTCAACCTCAAGCAAAGTCGCTTGGTCTTCTTGGGACAGGGCACCTGAGGTGTTTGCTTGCTTAATGGCATTGCGTTTTTTGATGAGGTCATAATAAACGGGATTTGCCGTGAAATTAACCAGCAGGGCGGTGGTTTTCAAATCTGGGCTGGCAATAAGGTTTTGGTACAGAGGGCTGTTCATGAATTCGTCGCGTGCCAAGCCTTTGTCAATGTCAGGCGATTCCAGTGTGCGCATTTCATCTGCGTTCAGCTTGCTGATGGGGACTTTGGGGCTGAAGAGCAGGGGCACATCCAGCATTGACGTGACAGACGATACACGATCCAGATTCGTTAAGTCATGACGTAGATTGCCTAAAAGTGTCAATGTGTTTTCGGACAGGAGATCCTGCTTTGGAGAAACTGTGATTACCACATAGTCTTGTTTGCCATAGCGGTCACTCAGTTCTCTATGAAATTTGAGATCAGGATCATTTTCAAGGAGCAGAGTATCTTCTGAGGCATCCAGTCTGAAGTATTGGGCTTGGTAAGCTAGAAAGCCGAGAACAAGGCAGACAACCGTTAATACGGTTTTGGGGTGTTTTAATATGACGCAATCGAAAAAGCGTGTTGTCAAAGACTGGGTAGGGGATTCCATATTATTTTGACGGACTATCCGGTGCCGACTCCTTTGGCTGGGAACTCTTGAGTTGTTTCAATAAGGCTTCAATGCCATCTTTCTGTATGACGTCGCTAAACTGTGATTTGTAGCTTTCAATCAGGCGGACGCCCTGCACCTTGACATTGTAGATTCTCCAGAACCCCTTGCTTTTTCTAAAATAGTAAATGATTTCAATAATCTTGTCTTTTGAAGCCAATTCTGTGGGTATCTGGATAAGTGTGGGTTTGGTGACCAAGGGCTTTTTGTAGGTGACCTCTTCATCGGAGTAGAGCATGAGTTTGCTGCGGTAGGCATCCTTGAGGTATTCCACGAAAAGCGTCTGATACTGACTTTTCTGCTCTTTGGTCATAGACTTCCAATGATCTTTGATGGCCAGAAGAGACATGATTCTAAAATCAAACAAGGGATTGATGATTTTTTCGACCTTGTCAGACATGATATTGGGGTCCAGCTCTTTCTGCTTCAGAACAGTCATGACCTGTTCCATTCTGGATTTGAGCAGAACCTCAGGGGCTGCTTTCAGGTCGTTAACCTCTTGCGCGCTGATGACGCTTGTTAGCATGAGTCCAAAAAATACAGATGCGAGTTTAGTTTTCATAAGTATCCACCTTATAATCGTTTCCAGTTGCAGGGATTATACCCCATAAAGGGGCCAAAGTGTCAAGGAGGAACTGTGAGAGTTCTAATTGATTTTGTACACAGCCTTGAGAAAAACCTCAGCACCGGGACCGACAGGCCGAGGTACGGACAGATACTCAATATCCGGCTACATTCTGTTGCCATGCTTTAAAGTCACTTCTTTATGGATGCAATTTTTGATATTGCAGGGTTAAAGGGCTCACATCTTAACGCCGATAGGGTATTGGTAATGTCTGACAATCCAGCCATAAACCCCTTGGTTTTTGATGTCATGATTTGGGTGTCAAATTATGACTCCGCTTCGATCATTGCCGTCACTCTTCGGCAGAGCTCCTTGCCGTAATCTGTCCACTGTCCTTCGCCCCAATATCGGAAGCAACTGGTCTGGCTCAGCATGAGGTTGAACAGAGCCGTTTTGAATCGTGGGTCTGACGTGGCCATGGAGGTGCTCAGAATCTTCTGGGCAAATAGGGCGCTGGCTTTTTGCATGGGACCGAGTACGGATTCATAGCCCTGAACCCAGGAGATATTGTGGGTCCAGCTGCCACCCTGCATGTGAAAACGATCATCTTGTGATGCCAGGGTTTCAATGAGTTGTGCCAGGGCCTGGGGCCCAGCCCCGGTTTGGAACTGTTCCCATATTTTGTGCTGCAAAATGGGCTGAATTCGAGGTAAGTCAGATTCTGTGATGCCCAGGGTGTCCAGATACTCCAGATATTCAGTGACATTCACGGGTGGGGTGGAGCTACTTGAGGCTTCCTGCATAACCTGATCAAACTTGGGTGGAAACTCATTCATCATCACCCCCCCATTTTCACCGTCAGCGATTTGTGTGGCCAAGGCGGGTACTGAGTGCCCGGCCAAGGTCCTGCGAGCTTGCCCCATGGCTTCATAATAGGGCTGCATCTGGGCCACAAGCTTGGTGTCGCTGCCTTGTGTTTTGATAATGGCGGTGATCTGTTCGGTCTGCCCCTGAGAGTTTTGAGCGATCAGGCAGCAGGGCAGGTATGGATCAATGGCGTCGCCTGTCATGCTTTCAATCGTGTGTTCTTGCACCAGAATCCAGCGATAACCGCAGTCCTTCAGTGTTCTGATAAACTCATAGCAGACATCGGGATGATTGGGCAGGGCCATTTCACAAGGGGAGAATCCGCGGACTCGTGACAACGCTTCTGTGCCAAACAGGGCGGCAAAATGGTGCTGCCATGCGAGAACGTGTAAACGATAGTCTTGGGCCGGGGTAGAGGGTGCCACCGGATGTCCCCAGGCCGTGCCAAGCCATTCTACACAGGGGCGACAATCGGGTTCCTGTGTGATTGTTCTCAAGCTGTCAATCACATCGGTCAATCCCATGTCAATCAGTCCGTGCAAGAGTGCCCCTGAATAGTCCAGCATGATGCGGGGAGAAAAGCCCTTACGCACCAGGTCAGGAATAAACGTACCCATTCGTTTGTAGCAGTCGTGAAACACTGTGGCATTGTAATGATCCCCGGAGCCCGGATCCTTCATCATGGCTTTGAGATTGCTAATGACTTTGGCTGTTTCCAGTGAACCGCCTTCAGCCGGTATCATGGGCTGGTGCATATGTAGGGCGCAGGCAAAGCCACTTTGAATGTTTGCAAAGTCGATGTTGCTTTCAGCCAGATAATGGGGGCCTGGTAGCGTCATGGTCTGCGAGATCAGGGCTTCATGACCGCAAATGTTAGGAGAATTGTCATTTGTGTGTGGCAAGGTGTGAATATGTTCCATGGTTCAAACCCCTTTTCAAGTGGCTTGGGTGTTATGGCTATAGGTTGAGCTAAACGGTAAAGATAGGTTAGCTTTTAGAGATTGTTCGGGGTTAACCGGACGACGTAGCCTCCCCCTGAAGGCATACTTATTCTTAGCTTATCTTTGGCTGTGACATTAAAGGATGATTCTATGAGCAGATGGTCTTTTCCAGGGTTTGCATCTTTCCAAATCTGAGCCGCAAAGCGACCTTTTCCCAGCCAGGTTAGAGGAATCTCCAGTGAACGCGGTGTCCAGTCAGTCATGGCTGCAATGTACCAGTTTTTGCCCGATCGTCTGGCGATAGTGATGTAGTTGCCCACCTGACCGTTAATCACACGTGTCTCGTCCCAGGTTGTGGGCACAAGCTTGAGAAAATCCAACCCTTCGGGGCTTTGTCGATAGGCATAGGGGCTATCACACAAGACCTGCAACGGGCTTTCATAGACCACGAGCATGGCCAGTTGAAAGGCGCGAGTCCCATAGACCATGGGGCCGGGCCCTGTGATGATCTTGAATGATTCCTTACTACCATGCCGGAAGCCTCCTGGGGTGAAGTCCATGGGGCCAGCAATCATACGGGTGTAGGGTAAGGTTAGGCAGTGATCTGGTGTGACGCGGTCAGACCATTTGCTATACTCATTGCCCATGACGCCTTCCCGTGTTACCAAATTGGGGTACGTACGACGAATACCCGTGGGTTTGTAAGCGCCGTGGAAATCGATCAGCAAGTGATGTTCTGCCGCTTTTTTGACCACGCGGTGATAAAAATTGACCATGTCCTGATCATCACGATCCATGAAATCAATCTTGACACCGGCTACCCCCCATTGTTCGTACAAAGGAAAGGCCTTGTCTATTTGTTTGTCTATGTGCTTCCAGTGTGCCCAGACGAATAGGCGAACATGTTTGCTGGCAGCGTATTTCACGAGCTCCGGTATATTAATGTCCGGATTGTCTGTGGTGATATCGCTGGTTGGATGAGGAGGGCCCCCGACCGTATCGGCGAAGGGAGGCCCATACCATTGCCAGTCCACAAGCTGATATTCCCAGCCCATTTCAGAGGCAAAATCAATATAGTACTTCATAGTGTTCTGATTCGGTCCCAGTTCGAATTTGATATCTGGTGCATACCTATCAGACCACCACCAATCCCATGCACATTTGCCGGGTTTAATCCAGGATGTGTCTTTTATTGCACAAGGTTTATTCAGGTTAAGGATTGTATTGGACTCGATAAATCTTCCTGGGTCGTCTGCGACCATGATCACACGCCAGGGACTTTGCCGGGGTGTTTGGGATGTGACACATACGTCTGGATTGGCTGGGTGGGGCGACAGACGCGTACGAAATGTGTTCGGGACATTCTGTACGCTCTGGATATACAAGCCTGCCCAATCTGTCAGATTGGCTTCTGTGATTGCGATCCATGCCTGTGGGGTTTGCACGAGCATTGGCAAGCCGCACAGGCTGTCTGGTGTGACGGTTGAGAGACGTTTCTGACCGAATTCTGATTCTTGTGAAGACGTGAAAGTTTTGTAGTCTGCAGCCCAGACTCTGTGGTCAGCCCCAAAACAAAACCAGGTGTTTTCTTCAGCCAGGGTAAAACTCTGGGGCGAGTCTGTTTTGCCCAATACATGCCTAAATGCAACGGCATCATTGTATGCGCGAAGTGTTATTTTATACTTGATTTTTGATGGGTGCATGTGTTTGACCCAGATCTGAGTTTCCTGGTAATGGTTAATCACATGGCTGGATTTCCCCCATGTGGTGTTCCAGGTCTTTCTGATGTTCTTTTGCTCAATCAGCAGGATCAGATCATTGGGGCCGCAGGGAGGGGCATCTTGAAACCAAAGTTCCATGGGCGAGTCCAAAATCACGGGTTGGCCTTTATATGACACGGAGTAATAGAGGTGAGGGCCCGGTTCGTAAGGTGGGGCAAGGTTCTTGACAGTCACACTCATTTTAATCCGACCATCTGGAGACACTGCTTCTACTGTTTCCTGGGCAAAAGCCTGTAGAGAAAACACAAGACACGCACCGCATGTCATAAAAAGCAGCCGTTCAATGCTGTGAATCATGATAAAAACTCCAGATTAACAATAGTAGTGGGCTGTTATACGATGAAACACTTTTGACGTCAAGCGCGATGCTCAGGGCATCATGTCTTGACCAGCATCTCAAAACCGGCCATAATGCTGGAATTATGCTCAATAGAAAGGAGTCTAGCAGATGAATTTGAAATCATGGGGTATCCTCGTTCTGATGGTGATGTGTGCCAACCTGGTTGATGCCAAAGACTGGCCCGGATTTCGCGGTGGGGCGTATCAGGGACGATCGCCAGAAACCCACGTGCCACAGCGTTGGAGTGACACGGAGAACCTGTCCTGGAAAGCGGTCTTGCCTGGGTTTGGTTCTTCCAGTCCCATTGTGGTCAGAGGTCGAGTCTATGTGACCTGCTATTCGGGCTATGGTTTAGACAAGGATAATCCTGGTGATCCCAACCAGCTTGAACGCCATGTGTTGTGTTACAAGGGATCAAATGGTCAACCGCTCTGGAAGCGATCTTACAAAGCAGTACAGCCGGAGTTACCCTACAAAGGCATGTTACGAGAACATGGATACGCCAGCAGTACCCCGGTATCGGATAGTCGGCATCTCTATGTGTTTTTGGGGAAGAACGGCATATTTGCCTATGACCTCAACGGCAAGGTGCTTTGGCAAGCGAATGTGGGAACCGGGTCAGATAAAAAGAAATGGGGTTCCGCCACGAGTCTTGTATTGCACAAAGATCTGTTGATTGTCAATGCATGGGATGAGAGTAAGAAACTTATTGCCTTGAATAAGATCACGGGCCAGCCTGTGTGGGAAAAAGATCTCTCCAAAACAGGGCTGATCTATGGTACACCAGTCGTTGCCCATCTGAGCAATAACGCCACTGAACTGATTCTTGTTTTACCCACGCAAGTCTGGGGCCTGGCCCTCGATACAGGTGAGCAACTCTGGACCGTGAATACGAGCATGAAAGACAGCACCCTGAGCACACCCGTGGTGGTGGATGATGTTGTGTATGCGTATGGCGGTGGCCCGGGATCTCTCATGGGGATGGCAATTCGCTTGGGTGGTCGGGGTGATGTTACCAAGACGCATGTGGTCTG
>Ga0307990_1001137_pt1 | contig 22731 bp, 9 predicted proteins | sample EllFjometagen129_FD_203168 | JGI IMG/M metagenome (GOLD analysis project Ga0307990, IMG submission 203168) | Marine microbial communities from Ellis Fjord, Antarctic Ocean - #129 | ecosystem: Environmental > Aquatic > Marine > Unclassified | place: Southern Ocean | collected 2014-10-08
CAAGATTAACAAAAGATTTCTCAAAACTGACGTCTTTCCTTACCAAAGTCCGTTTAGAAGCAATGCAGGACAATGTTATTTTAATCACACAATTCATGGGAAAAGATATAATCGTTAAAGACAAAAGGGGTAATGTTTTAGATTTTCTTCATGTTTCAACCTTACATAAAGTTAATTACGATACCAGGCTTGGTAAAAGTATGATTGTCTTCTCCGGGAGAGGCACCACTCCCTATAATATCAGAGTTCATGGAGGGGATATGACGCTAAAATCGTGGTTTGGATTTAGAAAAAATATAGCGGTAAATTGTACTGGCCTTGTTACAGAGGGCTTATATCCAGATGATTTAGCTATCTTTGAGGAAAATAGTGATTAAAAAAATAATTTCCGGTGGACAAACAGGTGCAGACCGGGCAGCGCTCGATGTTGCCATTAAAGCGGGAATCCCCCACGGAGGTTGGATACCAAAAGGACGGAAGACTGAAGGCGGAGTGCTCCCAGATAAATATCAGCTGCAGGAGATGTCCACTGCCAGTTATCCAAAGCGTACCGAACAAAATGTGTTGGATTCGGATGGTACACTGATCGTGTCTCATGGTAAACTCAACGGAGGATCGATGCTGACCAGAAAGCTTGCTGAAAAGCATAAGCGCCCACATATTCATCTTGATATGAATGGACTATCAACAGATGACGCGGTAGATGCTCTGAAAGTATGGATTGAAAACAACGAAATAATGATTCTGAATGTGGCAGGACCAAGAGCGAGCAAAGACCCTGATATTTATAATGAGACGGCTACAGTTCTTGAAACACTTCTCATGAATGGATTGAAAGATGAATGAGAAAAGCAAAGCATTGCCGGAAACAGTTGAGCAGGCAGTGAACATCCTTCTTTCTGAATTATCATTGAAGGAAAAAGCCGCCATCGCAAATATGCAAAAAAACAATCTTACTGATCTCCATTTCTCTCTTGGGAGGTTCATAAGAAATAAATTTAGCCTCGTAGTAGACAATAAGGAACTGATGAAATCATGTCGCTTGTTGTTGGGGAAACAGGAGCTTCATCCTGATGATGCTTCTTCAATAATTATTGAATCATTGTGGAAGAGTTTACAGGACACTTACGCGCTGAGACTGGTGAAATGAGTTTTGCAATTGGGAGTATAAAAACAGAAGCCCCGGAATAAAAGTATCCCAGGGCTCCTGCAAAGGAATTGGGCCGAAGACATTGGAAGTAAACGACCCAATGGAAGTGTACTCCTCTAATCTACAAAATCAAGGATCTTTTTATGTCTCCTAAAACAACTCTGAAACAGGAAGCCATAAGCATTTATCAAAGACTGCAAAGCCCTGACGCCGATGAAGTCAAGATTGCCATGGGGGAATACCTACAACTGGTAGATCGATTTTACGAAAACAATAAATATGACCTGGCACCACAGCAATATGAAGCAGCGAAAAAGGATTTTGAGTATTTCATGGGGCTGATAGCTCTGGCTGCGGAGTATCACAAAGACTCAAAAGTCTCTCTATAATACTCCTTGACAAGACATCATAATGGAGTTAGTGGGTTAGCATATTGATCTTGAACGCATCATGTGTGCCTGTCAAAAGCTATAACCGGGGGGATTATGGTCTGATCATCTAAAGCCTTGTTTCTCAAAATGAGAGATGGGGCTTTTGTTTTTTGTAGGGATTTTTACTCCAAAGTTGAAGTATTTGGGTTTTATTAAGAACTATATCAGCATTGTAAAACAAAGGGAACAACACAGCAAAAGGGAGGTGCAGCATGGCAAGCTACTACGTGAATAAGCAAGCGCAGAGCAACGGTGATCATGAAGTCCACAAATCAGGATGCTCATATTTGCCGAGTACGGAAAACAGAATCTACCTCGGTGAGTTCTCGGGCTGCCACGGGGCGGTGCAAGAGGCGAAGAAACACTACTCCCAGGCAGACGGGTGCTACTTCTGCAGTCCGGATTGTCACACTTCATAACTTGGAGGTATCCGGGGGACCATATGCATATTGTTGCTTCTTTTCTTCGGAAAATAGATGTCCCCCGTAATTAAGCTCACAATTTAGATGCTTTGATCATTTGCCTCAGACGAAGATATGAGGAGGAGGGGAAAAATGAGTAAAGACAGAGATCGTATGGTCTACCGGAGACCTGACAAAAAATGGGCTAATAAAAAAAATGATACAGACAGGGCTTCCAGTCTCCATAACACACAAAAAGAAGCAGAAAAAGCGGCGAGGGAAATGTTGGAAAATCAGGGCGGGGGAGAACTTACCACAAAAGGCTTAGATGGCAAAATAAGAAGTAAGGATACCATCGCACCCGGGAAAGATCCTTTTCCACCTAAAGACACAGAGCATTAACACACTTGAACCAGAATGAGAAGTTTCCAATTGACCTTTGTTGTTGATTGCCAATTCGTAATGTACAACAAACAGGCCAACTCAAGTTTTATTTGTTACAGGAAGAAGAAGTCTATTGATCGGTTTTTAAGATAATATGCATTATCTTAAAAATACGGCTAATTTGTCTTTTTTACGAACTATTTTATTGAAGTCGTGATTTTGGGCGGAAGCGTTTGCGTAGCAGAGTTCTTTTAGTAATGCGCAGGAGCGAACAAAGAAAAAATGAAATGCGTCTGGTATTTGTGTTCCCTAACAGTCTTCAATATAGATCAACGGCAAAAACTTAACATTACCCCCACCAACGGGATCTTCAAATTCCATAAACAGAAAAATCAAGATATATCAATACAAGTCCTCAACCTTCGCCCAAGCAAACAACCCTTCTTTGATGGGGAGATATGCAAAGAATGAGAAGCTGTTAATATTCCTTGATTTCCAGAACATACGGGTTTATATATTTCAGCGAAGGGGCAAGGGGCGTGCCTTCAGGACAAAACGGCAAGGACAAGCGATCTTTGTGAATATTAAGAAAGGAACCGGATGAACCTTCAGGACAATGCTTTTGCTCCAGGAGCCAGAATACTTGTTCGTGATGCGGAGTGGCTGGTGCGCCGGGTGGATCGGACATCGACCGGTGGGCAATCTCTGAATGTGGTGGGCATATCGGAGCTTGTCCGTGACAAGGAATCCATCTTTCTGACCGAGATGGATAAATCAATCGAAATCCTTGATCCGGTCGATACAAAGCTGGTTCCAGACACCTCCAGTTCATATCAGACATCGGTTCTTTACATGGAAAGCCTGCTCCGTCAGACCCCGCCAACCGACGAAAATCTGTATATTGGTCACCGGGCCGCAATGGACGCGGTGCCGTTCCAATTAGACCCGGCTATTCAGGCGCTCCAGCAGCCGAGGCAGAGAATCCTTATTGCCGATGCCGTCGGTCTTGGAAAGACCCTTGAAGCGGGAGTCCTTCTCAGTGAACTGATTCGCCGTGGCAAAGGCAAGCGCATCCTCGTGGTTGCCGTTAAAAGCATGCTCACTCAGTTCCAGAAGGAAATGTGGAGTCGTTTTACCATACCCCTTACTCGCCTCGATTCACTGGGAATACACCGCATCCGCTCATATATCCCGACAAATCAAAACCCTTTTTATTATTACGACAAGGCCATCATTTCCATTGATACACTCAAACAGGATTCCGAGTATCGCACTTACCTCGAAAATGCCTACTGGGACATAATCGTAATTGACGAAGCCCATAATGTGGCGGAACGGGGAACAAGTTCTTCCATGCGCGCGCGGCTTGCCAGATTGCTTGCGCAGCGCTCCGATACATTGATCATGCTTTCCGCCACGCCGCATGATGGCAAGGCGAGAAGCTTCGCGAGTCTTATGAACATGCTGGATCCCACGGCAATTGCCAATCCCGATGATTACAGCAAGGAAGACATCAAGGGTCTTTTTATCCGCCGTTTTAAAAAGGATATCCAGAACCAGGTTGAAAATGCTTTCAAGAAAAGAGAAATCGGTGTTGCCCGTTGCCGGGCCTCTCTCGCGGAAGAGGATACTTTTGATACCTTTGTAAATATGAAATTATCGCGTGTTGATCAGAAAAGAGGCGCTGAAGAACTATTCAAAACAACTTTGGAGAAGGCACTCTTTTCCAGTCCAGCTGCCTGTATATCGACAATAAAAAATCGCATTCATCGTTTAAGAAAGACCGAAGATCCCCGCTACGAAAGTGATATAGGGGCGCTTGAGAATCTGTCCCAACAGGTCGAAAAGATCACAGTAGAAGATTTCAGTAAGTATCGAAAGCTCCTGGAAATAATCAGAGACTCGAAGCATGGATTTGGCTGGAAAGGGAAAGATCCGAGCGACAGACTTGTCATTTTTACAGAACGCATTGAGACGCTTAAATTCCTTCATGAAAATCTCAGAAATGATCTGGGTCTAAAAGATAAACAGGTAGAAATCCTCCACGGCACTCTGCCTGACCATGATCAACAAAGAATTGTGGAAGATTTTGGCAAAGACGAAGCGCCGGTCAGGCTTCTGATTGCCTCCGACGTTGCCTCTGAAGGCATCAACCTTCATTTTCTGTGTCACCGGATGATCCATTTTGACATCCCCTGGTCGCTTATGGTTTTCCAGCAGCGGAATGGGCGCATTGATCGCTACGGGCAGGAAAATACCCCGCAGATCGTTTACCTCGTCACTGAGAGCGAAAACGCAAAGATTCGAGGAGATACGAGGATTCTTGAGCTGCTGATCGAGAAGGACGATCAGGCAGTAAAAAACATCGGCGACCCTTCTGTCTTGATGGGTGTTTACAATATCGAGGAAGAAGAAAAGATCACGGCCCAGGCAATTGAGGAGGGACGGAGCAGAGAAGAGCATGAGAAGGTTCTGGATTCAAAATCCTTCGACCCGCTGGCTTTGCTCATGGGCGAGGATGAATCTTCTGTCGGAGAAAAAGCAAAGGACGTTTGCAAGGGCATGTCCTCCCTTTTTCCGGACGATTTTACCTACATGCAGTCCGCAATTCAGCATCTCCGTCAAACGATGCCAATGCAAGCCGAATTTTATAGCGATGAACGCCGCATTGATTTGACGGCCACCGAGGATTTGAAATATCGATTCAGGTTTCTCCCGAAGGAGATTTGGCCCGATGACGGAGTGTTTATAATGTCGGCGGATCAAACAGTTATCCAGGAGGAGATTAAGCGGAGCCGTAAGGATGAAAGCGCGTGGCCAAGAATACATTACCTCTGGGAGATGAATCCCGTTCTTGAATGGGTGAACGACAAGGTTTTGGCCGCTTTCGGCAGGCACGAGGCCCCGGTTCTTACACTGCAGAACGCGCTGCAACCTGAGGAAACGGTATTTATATTATCTGGTCTCATTCCGAATCAAAAAAGCCATCCCCTGGTGCACTGCTGGTTCGGAGTGGTTTTCAACAAAGGCCATGTGCGGGAAATTGTGGATTTTGAGGATATCCTGAAGCGCACCGGCCTGGGGAAACGAGTTTTTCCGAACCGGGGCGACAGCATTGATATAGATGCCCTGCAACAACTGCTTCCTGATGTGATCGAGCACGCCCGATCATGGATGAGCGACAAGAGGAAAATATTCGAAGAATACATCAACATAAAACTGAATGATCATCTTAAAGCACTGGATCTTCTTCGTGCCAAGCAGCACGCGCAGCTCGAATTTCGTTTCGAGGAAACCAGGCAGCTAAGCCGCAAGGAGAAAGAACGCAGGGAGATAGATCGTATTTTTGATGAATACTACGACTGGATTGAAAGCACCATGACGACAGAAGACAATCCCTACATAAAAGTAATTGCAGTATTGAAAGGGACGGGCTGATGGCTATTGATTTTACCGGAATCGGCAACATCAATGAATTTTATACGGATCACTACCTCAATGCAATTCTCGAGAATGACCTCAAAGATGTTTTAAAGGAATGGAAGCAAAGGGAAGAGGCGGAAGATGTCCGTCCTCCTTATGCCGATCTGCGGGGCCTTTCAAAAGACTTCTTCGCAATGCGAAGCCGGCTGGAAAAAGAGCGAAAACCAGAAGATCGCCTCCAGTTACAAAGAGAGTTTCTGGAAAAGCTGCTGCTTGTTCTCGGCTATGAGTTTCAACACACAGTAAAGGAGCTGGATGACGGGCGGTTTTTGCCGATAGCGGGAGAGGTCAAAAGGCCCAACGGGGCGCCGGAGCTGTGGATCATCGAGGCTCTTGACCCATCGGGCGAAGACGCCGATCCCCTGGAGCTTTCGATTCTCGACTGCCAGTACCCAGAGACCGATGAAATCGATAATGAGTTAGCCGATATTTCCCTTGAGGATATTATTTCAAAACACGTTTTTGGACGGTCGGAACCTCCGCGCTGGGTGATGCTCGCAAGCGATGCCCAGCTTGTCCTTATTGACAGGGGCAAGTGGAACGAAAAGCGTCTGTTGCGTTTTGAGCTTACGGAAATCCTGGGTCGCAAAGAAACATCAACGCTTCAGGCCATGGCGGCGCTCCTTCACAGGGACAGTGTCTGTCCCGCGGAAGGCTTGAGCCTCCTCGATACCCTCGATGAAAATTCCCACAAACACGCCTTCGCCGTATCGGAAGATCTGAAATACGCCCTTCGTGAGGCGATAGAACTAATAGGAAATGAAGCGGTAATCTACCTTCGCGATACGCGACGAAAAGGCATCTTCTCCGGCGAAGAAAAGATCGATCCGAAGGACCTGACGAAAGAATGCCTGCGGTACATGTATCGTCTGCTGTTTCTCTTCTACATAGAGGCGAGGCCGGAACTTGGTTATGCGCCCATGAAGTCGGATGCCTACCGGATGGGTTACAGCCTCGAAACACTGCGCGATCTGGCAGAGGTGAATATTTCGACGGAAGAATCGAGAAATGGCACATTCATTCACGATTCCATACAGCTTCTTTTTGAGCTAATCTACAATGGGTTTAAACCGGCGGACAGCGGCATGGGCTCCCAACTTGCTCTGAGCGAAAAACCGGATCATCATATCTTCCGAATTACCCCACTCAGCAGCCACCTCTTTGACCCGGCGCGCACGCCGATCTTGAACCGTGTGAAGTTTACCAATGAAACACTCCAGCGGGTTATCGAGCTGATGTCTCTTTCACAGCCGGGAAACCGTAGCAGGCGCCGTGGAAGAATTTCCTATGCCCAGCTTGGCATCAACCAGCTCGGGGCAGTCTATGAAGCGCTCCTCTCATATCAGGGCTTTTTCACCGAAACAGACCTCTACGAGGTAAAAAAAGCGGGAGAAAAATACAACGAGCTGGAAACCGCCTACTTTGTAAAGGCGGAAGATCTCTCGAAATATGAGGAAGAAGAAAAGGTTTTCAACGACGACGGGACATTGAAAAAATACACGAAGGGAACTTTCATTTACCGCCTGGCCGGTCGTGACAGGGAGAAATCGGCCTCTTATTACACGCCGGAAGTCCTGACACAATGTCTCGTGAAATATGCTCTGAAGGAATTGCTGAAGGACAAGACCGCCGATGATATACTACAATTGACAGTCTGTGAGCCGGCCATGGGGAGCGCCGCCTTCCTGAACGAAGCCGTAAATCAATTAGCCGAGGCCTATCTTCGTCTCAAGCAGGAAGAAACCGGCGAAACCATTCCGCATGAAAGCTACACCCGAGAGAAACAAAAGGTAAAGATGTACCTTGCCGACAACAATGTTTTCGGCGTGGACCTCAACCCGGTGGCGGTGGAGCTTGCCGAGGTATCTCTCTGGCTGAACACCATCCATGAAGGCGCCTATGTGCCTTGGTTCGGCATGCAGCTTGTAACGGGCAACTCACTCATAGGGGCACGCAGACAGGTTTATGACTCACACCTGCTTCGCCGGGTGCAGAAGAACGGCCCGCTCTGGCTGGACAAAGTGCCCGAACGGGTCATGCCAGGTACAGAAAGACCGGAAAACACCATCTATCATTTCCTTCTGCCGGATAAGGGGATGGCGGATTACAAAGACAGAGTGGTCCGTACGATGGCCAAAGATGAAATAAAGAAGATAACGGAATGGCGCAAGAACTTCACAAAAACCTTTTCAGACGGGGATATTCGACAACTGAAAAAGATGTCCGCCGCCGTTGACAAGCTCTGGAAAAGGCACACCGAGCAGCAGCGCATCATTCGCGCGGAAACGAGCGACCAGTTGACTCTTTTCGGTCAAACTGAACCGGAGAAGAAAAGAGACCCCTCCGCCATCGAATGGAAAGACCGCAAATATCAGCAGGAAATATTATCACAAAATATTTCAAGCTCCAGTCCGTACCGCCGCCTGAAGCTCGCCATGGATTACTGGTGTGCCCTCTGGTTTTGGCCGATTGAAAAGGCAGACCTTCTCCCCACCCGTGAGGAGTTCCTGCTGGAGCTTTCCCTCATCCTTGAAGGGAATATTTATGAAACAACACCATCAGTGGGCGAGCAGATACCCATGTTCCCCGATACCATGCCGAGGCAAACGGCCCTGGATCTGGTGGACAAATTCGGCTTTGTCGATGTGGATAAACTTTGCCGAGAGCTTCCCCGCCTCTTTCTGGTTCAGAAACTTGTCGAAAACCATCGTTTCCTCCACTGGCAGCTTGAGTTTGCCGACATCTTTGCCGACAGGGGCGGTTTTGATCTGGTCCTAGGTAATCCGCCGTGGATAAAGGTGATATGGGACGAGGGCGGTGTCATGGGTGACGTGGAACCACTTTTCGAGCTCAGAAAATATATGGCCTCTCAACTTGCCACTCTGCGCGAAGAAACACTCGACAAATACGATTTAAGAAGCGAATACCTCGCTGCCTTTGAAGAAGCAGAGGGGACGCAAAACTTCCTTAACGCCCCCCAGAACTACCCTCTCTTGAAGGGTGTCCAGACAAATCTGTACAGGTGCTTCCTACCACAGGCGTGGATGGTGGGAAGTAATACTGGCGTTTCCGGATTTCTCCATCCCGAAGGGATATATGATGATCCAAAAGGGGGGAATTTTCGAGAGGCGATGTATCCAAGATTGAGAGCGCATTTTCAATTCCAGAATGAGTTCAAACTTTTTCCTATTGGCAACAGAAACAAGTTCAGTATCAATATTTATGAAACAGTTCCAACTGAAACTGTAAATTTTTCAAATATTGCAAATCTTTTTACCCCCTCAACGGTAGTTGCTTGTTTTGATAATGGTGGTGGTGGGGCAGTACCGGAAATTAAGGATGTAAATGACAAGTGGGAGATTAAAGGTCATATAGAACGTATGGTACAGGTAACAGAGAAAGAACTTTCTTTGTTTGCAAACCTGTATGATGCACCTGAAACGCCACACATGCAGGCACGCCTGCCTGCCCTTCATTCACGTCAGTTGATAAGCGTTCTTCGCAAGTTTGCCGCGCAGCCGAAGCGGCTGGGTGATATGAGTGAAGAGTATTACTCGACAGTAATTTGGGATGAGACAAATGCAGTCAAAAAGGATGGCACCATACGCCGCGAGACGCGTTTCCCCGATTCCGCGGGTGATTGGATACTATCGGGGCCTCATTTTTATGTAGGGACCCCCCTTTACCAAACACCTAAAACAATTTGTGAAACACATCGTGCCTACGATCTACTCGACCTCACTGAACTTCCAGATGATTATCTTCCCCGCACCAATTATGTTCCAGACTGTGATCCCTCCAAGTACCTCCGGCGCACGCCGCGGGTGCCGTGGGGAGAAAAGAAGCCGGTGACTGAATTTTACAGGCTTGTATCACGGTTTATGCTGTCTCAGTCTGGTGAAAGGACATTGATTTCGGCAATTATGCCTAAAAACGTTTACCATATTATGACCTGCTTAAGTCTTGCATTCAAAGATTATTCAACGCTTGTCTCTCAAGCAGGGTTTTTTGCAAGTTTACCCTTTGATTTCTTTGTTAAAACAACTGGGCGTGGCGCTATTCCAGGTTTGATTAAAGCTATGCCAGTTCCTGAGTATAATATTTATATTACGCTGAGGGCTCTGTTAATAAATGCACTTACCGGTTTTTATTCCGACCTCTGGCAAGAATCCTGGAATGATTCCTTCAAAACCGATCTCTGGACCAAATTGGACCCCCGTCTTCCCGACACCCACTTTCCAAATTTGACCCCAAAATGGAATCGCAACTGTTCCCTCCGCACCGATTATACCCGACGACAGGCCCTCGTGGAAATAGACGTCCTAGCATCCATGGCACTTGGCCTAACACTGGACGAACTCAAAACCATCTACCGTGTCCAGTTTCCCGTCCTCAGGCAAAACGAGAACGACACCTGGTACGACCGGAACGGCCGTATCGTCTTCACCTGCAGCAAGGGACTGACGGGAGTTGGTTTCTCCCGACCCGAGTGGAATGAAATCAAGGACATGAAATCCGGCGCAGTGAAACGAACCATCACGGACGACACCCTCCTCGGCGGACCTTTCGAACGTACCATCACCTACGACGCCCCCTTCGACCGCTGCGACCGTGAAAAAGACTACGAAACCGCTTGGGCTGAATTTGAAAGGCGATCACTATGAAGAGAAGCACTCAAAGTGTGAAAATCTCTAACAGCTCTTCAGAGACCGAACAATCTGAGTTCTCAGACAAAATTATTCAAAAAACAATCGCTGAAATAAGATCATTCCTTGATGAACTAGTCAATGGCACATCTCCCTATAAGAGTATTTATAACCTTACGGAACAGATTGAGCATCAGTATCACGGCCGTTTCCTGATTGAACTTTTGCAAAATGCCCATGACGCATTATTTGAAAAAAATATTGACGGCGATAAGGGACGCCTGGAGATAGTCATAAATACGGAAGAAGAACCACACGGCGCTTTGTATGTGGCAAATGATGGTACTCCGTTTATTGATTCTAACTTTGAGAGCCTTTCGAATTTCGGACAGAGCGATAAGGATCCTGAAAAACATATCGGTAACAAAGGCATAGGATTTCGTAGTGTTTTGGAAATTACACGCACTCCAGAAATTTATTCACGCAGCGACATAGCGAGCACGTCTTTTGACGGTTATTGTTTTCGTTTTCAGCCTGACATTACTGAAAGGTTTGAAAAGCCAATCAAAGAGCTTCTGGATAATATAGATCAACCCTCGGTTTCCCTCGATCAAACGACGCCACTGGTTGAGTGGGGAGAGAAAAGGCTGCGCCTCTTTCGATCAAAATTCTCCTCGGAGAACTTTGATTTTATACTGTCGGAACTTGGTTACCTCTCGCCTTATATGATGCCCATACCCATCGATGCCTCGCAAAAGACTGACCAGATTAAGAAATTTGAAGAGAACAACCTCTCTACAGTTATTCGTTTGCCATTTATCAGTGATGATGCGAGAGATATGGCGATCTCAATGGTTGATAATTTGAATGAAAATACCATCCTTTTTCTGGATCGGACAAAATCTTTCTGGATTGATTCCGGCAGAAGCCAGCGGCTTGTTGAAAGGAAAAAAGTTTCTCTCAACGATCCGGAAAACGGACAGGAAATAGTTATTGAGATCACGCAAACTGGTTGCGATGATGTGCCATCCAAGAGATATTGGTTGTGGGAGAGAACCATAGGTGGTGAAGAACACCCGGAAGAAATGGAGAAAATCAAGGAAACGGTGTCTAATCTGCCGGGCAAATGGCCGGATTTGAGAAAGGCCACCGTTGCCTTTGCCGTCAAAGTTGATGACTGTCCTGAGAAGGGAAACATTAATATATTTTTGCCTACTGAACTTGCCAGCGGTTGCGGAGCACATATTAACGGACCTTTTTACGGTGATATAAGCAGAACATACGTTGAGTTTGATCATCCCTTTAACGAACTTCTGTTACGAAAAATTGCAGAAAAGGCACTCAATGTTGTTTTTTCGAAACTCGCCAGAAAAGGATTGGATGAAGGACGCGCTATTATTGATATACTTTCACCTTTCCCCGGCACCGGGGAACACGGTTTGCGATGGTGGTCTTTCATTAGTAGTGTCTGTGAACAAATGAACCTTGAAATCAAGGAAGAAAATATTTGTTTGACAGATCATGGCTGGATGAAAATCACAGAATCAAATTTGCTTCCCGAATTGGATGAGCCCAAAGTTATAACGGAAGAAGTATTAAGAATCGAGGCAACATTCCCCATTTTTGATAAAGGCACCATGAGTAGAGAACCTCAGATTAGAGAACTTTACAATGAAGTTGAAATCAACACATTACCCGAAGATGAATGGATTGCTGATACGATAGAGAAAATCGCTGAGAAATTTCACAGAAAAGGTAAAAGAGCAGACTGGACAGGCTTCTGGAAAGATGTGTCAGAATTGTTGCCTGCGAAATCGGAAAAACTCAAAGGGAAAAAGGTATTACTCGGTACTGATGACGAATTACACGCAAGCTATGATGAATCTGCCGTATTCTTTCGTCCGCGAATTGCTGGGGCGGACGATGAAGTTTTATCCACTGATGCAATTGATTCAATACCCAAGCGGTTACGACCCTTAATCGCCTTTCTCGATGAAAGAATAGAGACACATATTCCAGGACACCATGGCGGTATTCAAACAACTCCCATTCATAGATATTTGTCATCAGAATTAGTTCAGAAGTTTGGTGTCGAACAAATTCTTCGTAACGTTCTCATTCCCGCACTGCCTGAACTTCCTGTGGCATTAGAATCAAGAAAGGGGCGGTTGTGCAGAGACATTATTCAGTGGGGATTACGATTAGTGGCTAATCTTGTAGCGAGGGATAAAGGGGAAAGAACTTTAACCTACCTTGGGCGACTTTCCGTACCCTGCACAGGCGGGTGGTTTCCCCTGCGGGAGACAAGTTTTGGACCAGGCTGGAATAATACAGTTGGAATAGAGCTGGCACGCTACCTCGAGGAAGCGGGAACCAAGGAATGTAATGAAGCGTTAAGAAAACTAATGTTACCTCCGGATCATAAACTTTGGGGAGGGCTTGCTTCGCAAAATCAGGAAATTCTGAGAAGAGCTGGAGCATTCGATGGTTTAAGATTAAAGAAAATTGTGCCAGATGATTGGAAATCAGAAATCGATGTTTCTGGCCGGTCAGAAGTAAATTTACCGACAAAGCCACCCCCCTGCTTTGATGAAGAGACGTGGGAAATGTACGTTGGTGACGTTTCGCATAATTTAAAGCCATACTTTGAGGGAATATTTGATTATAAAGTGAAAGATTTTTTTGTCTTCCCTGGCCTGGAAAAGTTTCATAGCTTAAATAATTTTGTTCGTGTGGCACTAATGACAGCATTGCTAAGGTCTTTACCAGAGTGGGATAAAGAATGGGACAATCCGCTTTCCATCGAGAAAATAGGAGGGCAGAGGCACTCCTATCAACCCGAATCTCCTTTACACTTTTGGTTAAAAAGAACGCCATGGCTTATAACGGAAAACAATGAAGGCTTCAAGAGTTTCTGCCCCGAAGAGAAATGGTATGTGCCGTCAATTGTATTGACAGGTCGTGCGTATCAGTTTAGTCATTTGAATCCCCTGCCGAGAGAAATAGCTGGCATATTAGACAACAGTTCACAACTTGCCGATGTTCTAAAAAATTTAGGGATGCCTAAATATGATCTGGAAAGCCATAAATACATTGGCCGACTTTTGAGGGATCTTTTCCGCGCATGGGAGAATCCCGAGACTGAAATATCAAATAGGGATGTCTTTCTTGGACAGGTAAGGGATGCATGGGGCGCCTTTCAACCCGAGGAAGATGATAATTTCCCCGAAAAGCTTTTACTTGAATCTCGCATTGTAGTTACCCCATCAGAGGATAACCCCATTTTCCTTCCGGATGCGACAGAGTCGTCTCATGCGGGATTAAAACTGCATTCAAAGCCCGTTGTAGCGGCAATCCAACCGAAGGATGCAAAGAGACTTTCAATATGGTTCAGGGAGACGTATGGTGAAGGAATCCACTTAGCCTCCGAATTGACTACGGGACCTCTAGTAAATGGTCAACCCTGGGAGGGTATTGAGGGAGAACTTCTTTGTGACGGTGAAATAAAGTGGATGATCCCTGTCATTCTTTCCGTATTTGCCTTTGCCGGAGGACAGGCACACGGTACTCAGACTAAAAAATTCCGGAAGGCGTCACAGATGCTACGTGAAGCAAAAGTGTGCTGGGTTCCAGAATTAAAATTAGGTCTTTGGCATAATGGAGAGGTCATTGCTATGACCTCTCTACCCGCAATGTGGATACAGGATGATAAAGTACTTCTTTCTATAGAGAACGTTAAAAATTCACCGAGTTTTATGAGCGAAGCGATCGGTTATGTTGTCGAAAGGGCTGATATTGATGTACACCTCAAACTTGTCTTGAGCAGGATCGAGAGAGATGAAGAACCATCACGTGCTATTATTATTGATGCACTTTCTCAATTAAAAATATCAGATTCTCAATTTTCAGAGATTGAGCAACTATGGCTGGGAGATCTGTCGCGGACCATCAGATTGATAAAGCCCGTACTCAAAGCCTTCGATCTAAGCGAGGAACTGAATGTGCTGGATGATGTTGAATCGGCTGAGCAATTGGAAGAATATTTGGAGAATTGTTCTACAGAACACTTCAATGGGAAAGAACTACTGGCATTGGTTCGAACATCAAACGGCTTGTATGACTTAGGGGAAGCTCTGTTTCAGAGGTTTGGTACTCAATTCCAATTGGACAAATGGGACGTCCTACTTGTCGGGTTGGGGGAGGAACCCATTAAAAATGAAGATGCAATCGAACAATTTCAAGACCATCTATCGTCTGCCTTAACACCCTTATGTTCAATTCTGAGAAGAGTTGTTAAAGACAATCCAGGCGTTGGCTTATTTACGGAATTGACAGATCAAATGGAAGCCGTCTCTTGTCCAGAGGAACTAAAAACTAAATGCTGGTTTGTAAAATTTTCATCGGTCATGAAGGCAATAAGACCTCTCTTTGCAGACTGGAAAGTTTCTCAAGGTGAACTTGACGTCATTGATTCGTCCCGAACGCAAGAAGAACTGATTATTAAACTTACAAAACTCGGACTGGAGTCCACTTTAGATCCCCTTGAAATATATAGTAAAAATTGTGAACGATGCCGAGATATTTTAAATTCGTTGAAACAAATAGCGATTGTCTGGTGTTTGAAAAACAACGTGGAGGTTGGTTACTGGGAGAGAGAAACTGAGACAATCTTGGATTATATTAGAGAGATATTAGATAAAGAGGGCTATTTTGACTTCTGGGATGATCTCAAAGCGTATTCAATATTGAAGAATTTGCCGAAAAATGTAACCCATTCGAACTTTTGGAGCTCATTTGATAAAGCTAATAGTTTCAAAGATCTCATGCGTGATCTTAATATATCGGTTGGCGAACTCGGAAGGGCAAAAGAGACACTTGAACATCATCGAAAAGAGCAACAAGAGAAGACAAGGATTGTATCTGTATGTGGAGGGAATTTTGACAGTTCTGAAGAGAACTTGTCCCACCTCTGGAACCATATTGTTGATGAAATTGAAGAAGCGCATTTACCGAAGATAAACTTTAATCAACTGGCAGAACTTAAGGAAATTAAAACTACAAAAAAAAGTGGTGCTGGCGGTAAGGGAGGACGAAGAGAAAGAAAAAAAGTTCCATCAGGAAGAATGTCAGGTGCGATGAAAAACCTGATAGGATTAGCGGGAGAAATCCATGCCTACCGTACGTTATTAAAAAATCTTGGACCTGAAATCGTAAATCCGAATTGCTGGGTTTCTGAGAACAGCCTTTGGAAATATCCACAAAACAAAGTGTATGATAGTTTCGGTTGCGATCTTGTAATTCGCCACGAGAAAAAAACGTACTACGTCGAAGTGAAAGCAACTTCCGGAGATGAGGAATTTTTTGAATTAGGCTTATCTGAAATTCGACTTGCCGTTGAGAAAGCAAATAGGAGAAGAGACAAGTTTTTAATCATACATGTCACCGATGCTTTATCTGAGATGCCTGAGTTTCAATTCTTACCCAATCCGTATGACAAAAAATATCAAAGATCATATGATATTCGTAACGCTGGTTTACAGATTAGATATAACAAGAAAACTTCATAGCATTTAGTGGGGGAATATTCTCTCTATGCGAGGATATTATTGGAATCAATTTTTCAAACTATTTAAAGAAGGTAGCGTGAATAGATGATACCATCGGTACTATCATACCAACTAAAAAATGGTGTTGAAGATTTTCTAAGAACTACTTTTCCCGTAACCACTCCTTTTTTCAATGGTCTCATAGAAAATCTTCTTACAGAAGATGGTGGAATTTTTAAAGGCCCCTATTTATCTATTCAGTTGCCCTTCCGTCAGGGTAAGGGTGGGCCTGGATTTTTTCCGAAAATCCCCCTTAATTTCACTCCATTTCTTCATCAGGAAAGAGCATTTGAACGCCTTTCAGGCATGAAGCCTCGCTCGACTATCGTGGCAACTGGCACCGGATCCGGAAAAACGGAGTGTTTCCTTTACCCCATACTGGAACATTGCTACAGGCACCGGGGAGAAGAAGGAATCAAGGCGGTCATTATATATCCTATGAATGCCCTGGCCACGGATCAGGCGGGGCGTATCGCAAAGATCATCTGGAATAATGAAAACCTCAAGGGGCATGTTACTGCGGGACTTTATGTCGGTCAGAACGAACGTGATCCGCATACACGCAGGGTGATGAGTCCGGACGGCATCATTACAAACAAGGATACGATGCGTCTCAAGCCGCCGGATATTCTGCTCACAAACTATAAGATGCTGGATTATCTCCTTGTGAGGGCGAAGGATTTCCCGCTTTGGAAACAAAACGGGCCGGAGACCCTGCGCTTCCTGGTTGTCGATGAATTGCATACCTTCGATGGCGCCCAGGGTACTGATCTGGCCTGTCTCTTGCGCCGCCTCAAGGCGAGGCTTCATACGCCACGGGAGTTTGTCTGTTGTGTTGGAACCTCGGCAACTCTGGGTGGCGAAGCCGAACAGGGCAGCCTTCTTGATTATGCCGGAAAGATATTCGGTGAGGTCTTTGAAGAGAGTGCAACAATCAATGAGCTGCGACTCGGCGCCGGGGAATTTCTGGAGCGAAGTCTCATTTCGCGAATAGATATCGTTCCTGAGGACGAAAAGGACAAGCTCGATCCTGAGTCATACGATGGGTACAGAGAATATATTCAGGCACAACACCAACTGTGGCTTGGAGCGGAGATTCATGAAGAAGATTTTCAAAAGGATGAATGGCGTGTTGATCTATCTGAAAAACTTCGAACACACATTTTCTTTCAGAATCTCCTCAAGGTGCTTGGTGGGGGTACTCGTGACTGTAACGAAATTGTCGCTGAACTGGAGAAGGTGACGCCCGGATTTCAGAATGCTGACCCCATCTATAAAACCAATCTTCTAAACAGCATGCTGGCGCTGATATCAGAGGCGCGCTTATGGAAAGACGAAAACGAAAACGCTACAAAACCTTTCTTGTATGTACGCTTGCAGTACTGGCTGAGAGAACTTCGCCGGATGGTGGGAGAGGTATCCCCAAAACCCCGCCTGCGATTTGCGGATGACCTTAACGAAGAACAGCTGCAGGTTCACTTACCTGTGGTGCATTGTCGCGAGTGTGGAAGTGTCGGGTGGGCCGGGTTGAAAAGGGAGAATGATTCTGCGGTACTCATGGATTTACAGTCCATTTACATCGGGTTTTTCAGTGATGATCCCAAAGTAGTCTTTCTCTTTCCAGAGGACGGAGATATCCATAAACTGGGATTAGACGGTAACTTTTATCATTTGTGCCCTTCCTGCCTGCATCTCACGTCACAGGCAAATCCGGAAGTCTGTCCCAATTGTAACCATAGAAATCTTATCCGTGTCTTTGTCCCAAATACGCGGGTACGTCGCAGAAATAGAATGATCGGTTTACATAATTGTCCGTTTTGCGGAGGAGTTAACAGCCTTACCCTTATAGGTTCCAGGGCGGCCAGTCTGACCAGCGTAGCAATCTCACAGCTCTTTTCATCAAGCTTCAACGATGACAAAAAGCTGCTTACCTTTTCGGATTCTGTCCAGGATGCCGCTCACAGGGCCGGATTTTTTGCCGGGCGAACCTATCGATTTAATTTTCGAAGCGCTCTTCAGAAGTTTGTGGCTGATGAGGGTAAAGGGCTAACACTGGCTGAATTACCCGGGGCATTTATTCGTTACTGGTCCAATCGTATGGATAAAAATACCTATGTCGCCACCTTTTTAGCGCCTAACATGTCGTGGTTCCAGGACTATGGCTATCTGGAAAAAAATGGTCACTTGCCGGAAGGTTCCACTTTACGTACTTATGTGGACAGACGCATAGGGTGGGAAATAAACAGTGAGTATGGTTTCAGCGCGCGCATCGGCCGTACGCTGGAAAAGACAGGTTCTTCCGTGGCACATGTCGACACGAAGCTTCTTGATGAAACGACAGCCCTGCTTCTTGAGATACTGCGAAACGAGATAGGGGAGATGCGTAGTCTCGATGAAATGGCTCTGCGGCGATTTCTTGTGGGCTTTTTCGTTCATCTAAAAAACCATGGGGCTATTCTGCAGCCGATACTCAAAGGCTATATTGAGGGCTGGGGTAGTACATACAGAATCACCCAACAACACATCAAATGGATGCCGAATTTTGGTCCTAGCACTCGGGCGCCGGTGTTTCTGACAACAAGAAGCGATACACGTTTTGATCAGCTATTAAGCAGATCAGCAAACCGAAAGACATGGTATCAATCCTGGGCAGATAAGTGTTTTACTCAGATCAATCCTCTGATTAGTGCTGTTACTGGCAGGGTTTATGATCTCGTTCTCAAAACGTTGGTGGATAAGGAGCTATTTGAAGAAAGACAGATCAGGAATGATCGGGTGTGGGGAATAAAACCTGAGGCCTTGCGGGTCAGCGATCAGGTAATTCAGTTTCAATGCCGACGCTGCAGTCACAACGTTTCAGTGCCTGTTTCTGAACGGGATTCATGGGATGGCGCGCCCTGTCTGCGTTTTCACTGTAGCGGCATTTATGAGAAGCAGGAGGTACGTGCTGATTACTATGGCAAGCTGTATGCAACAGGTGACGTAGAACGAGTATTCGCCAGAGAACACACCGGTTTGCTAACACGTGAAGACAGGGAGGATCTGGAAACACGATTCAAATCCGGTGACGGGGAAAACCGGAATCCCTGTAATCCAAATCTCCTTTCCTGTACGCCAACCCTGGAGTTGGGAATTGATATCGGTGATCTCTCGTCACTTGTGCTTTGTTCGGTTCCGCCGGCACAGGCCAATTACCTGCAGCGTATCGGACGTGCTGGCCGCCGTGACGGAAATGCGCTGAATATTACCGTTGCCAATGCACGGCCGCACGATCTGTACTTTTTTGCTGACCCCGAAGAAATGATTGCCGGTCGTATCGATACGCCGGATGTATTTTTGAACGCGTCTGCCGTTTTAGAACGACAATTCACAGCGTTTTGTTTTGATCGCTGGGTGGAATCAGGCATTACCGAAGCTGCCTTACCCGCCAAGATCGGACAGGTTTTAAGTAAACTGCAGCCGGTTGATTGCCGGAGGTTTCCTCATAACTTTCTCCGCTTTATTGAAAACAGTCAAACAGATTTGTTTAATAGTTTTGTAGAGATATTTTCAGAAACGCTAACCAGTGAATCTGTTGAGCATCTGAAGGTTTTTGTTGAAGGAGACAGTGCGTGGGAGGACAGTCTTCGATACAAGATAATGACAGGTCTGTACAACCTGCACCGTGAACGTGAATCGTTGCGCAAGAAGATCCGCACCCTGAACAGCAAGATACGCAATAAAGAAAAAGACCCTGCCAGAGATCGCAAATATGAAGAGGAGCTTGGTGGTCTAAAGCGTGAAAAAAGTGCCCTCCAGGCTCTTGTTTCCGGAATCAATAGCCGTGATACATTGAATTTTTTCACCGACGAAGGTCTCATTCCAAATTACGCGTTTCCGGAGGCAGGTGTAATGCTGCGCTCAGTTATTCATAGAAAAAAGGAGCAAACACAGGAAGGTGGCAGAAATTACGATGTCTGGACCTACGAGTACGAAAGGCCTGCGGTAAGCGCTATTGATGAGCTTGCCCCGGACAGCCACTTTTATGCCGGTGGGCGCAAGGTTAAGGTGGATCAGGTAGATATGGAACTGTCGGAGGTGCAAACATGGCGTTTTTGCAACGATTGCTCCCACACGGAATTGCTCGGAAAAGAGGAGGAAAAACCCGTTTGTCCCCGTTGTGGTAGCGCTCTCTGGTCAGACGAGGGACAGCTGCGCCGTATGCTCCGTATGCGGCAGGTATTTGCAACGACATCCGACAGGGAAAGTCGAATAGAAGATGATAATGACGACAGAATACCAAGCTTTTATAACAAACAGATGATGCTCGATTTTGAGGATCAACACATTACGGATGCCTATAAGGTAGATAGCGAAGAACTGCCTTTTGGATTCGAGTTTCTGTCGAAGGCATCTTTCAGGGAGATCAACTTTGGGGAGAAAGGCGAGGCCGGTGAAAATGTGGTTATAGCCGGGGTAGAGCTCCCCAGAAAGGGGTTTACTATCTGTCGGCAATGCGGAAAAGTCCAGAATCATGAGGGAAAAATCGAGCATGCATTCACATGCACCGCGCGTGATCAGGAGTCAGATAAAAACCTGACCGATTGTGTGTACCTTTACAGGGAGTTTTCGTCTGAAGCAATACGGATGCTGCTGCCCGTTACCACCTTTGCGGGATCCGAACGTAAGCTGCATTCTTTCGTCGCAGCGCTACAGCTCGGCCTCAAGAAAAAATTCGGCAACAACATATCTCATCTTCAGACTACTGTTTATGAGGAACCCGTTCCCGAATCAACATACAGAAAGAAATATCTGGTTTTGTACGATACGATACCGGGCGGGACCGGATATCTGAAACAGCTTATGAGATCGGAACAACCTCTATTGGAAGTCTTCGATCTGGCCCTGGAATCGCTTAGGACATGCACATGCAATCAGGATCCGGGAAAGGACGGATGCTATCGCTGTCTTTATGCCTATCGAAGCAGCTATCACATGGCAGAAACCTCGCGGGATGCCGCAATAGAACTGCTGTCTGAAATCCTGAAGCACCGGGATAATCTGGTCAAGACAGAAACTCTCAAAAACGTGCATGTAAATAGTCTGTTTGATAGTGAACTTGAGGTGCGCTTTATTGAAGCACTCCGTCGTACGCGTACAGATGATCTGCCGGTAACTCTGAGCAAGGAACTGGTCAATGGCAAACCGGGATACTTTCTCAAAACAGGCATGCGTGCATGGTATATCGAACCTCAGGTGAATCTCGGCACTGGGGATAATGTCAGCATCGCGAGCCGTGCGGATTTTATATTTTATCCGGCACGGTCGCAGGAAAGCACCAAACCAATAGTGGTTTTTACAGACGGATTCTTTTTTCACAAGGGTCGTATTGGTAAAGACATGGCCCAGCGTATGTCCATTTCTCAAAGCGGCCGGTATAATGTGTGGTCATTGACCTGGAAGGATGTGGAAAACAGGTATCATGCCCTTTCCGACTATTTCAGAAACTACGTAGACCCTAAAGGAAAGCCAAGTGGTAATAATTTTGGTAAATTTTTAAAAGGATTTGAGATTGAGAATTTCAGGGATGTTCACAGGATTGACAGTTTTGAGTTGTTGGTGCGTTTTCTATCGAACCCCGATGAAAGGGCCTGGCAGCTATATGCATTTGTTCATGGCTTGATAAATCTTAATCCTCAAGCCTTTTCCGATCCTGATGTATTGAAGAAGTGGACGACAAAACTCGAAAAAACCTTACCGGAAGAAATGATCGAACTTTTTAAGGATGTTGAAGATCCGTGTATATATGGCATTTTTGAGCCTGAGGAGCAGGAAGATGATGTGCCTCTTAGGCTTTTTGTTTTAGCCAGCCAGGAAGAAGTCCAGCATAGCAATGCTAACGGAATTAAATTAGCGTGTTGTTTATACGACCAGGTCGAAAATAGAGACCGGAAAGAATTTGAGAATGTCTGGAACGGTTATCTTCGACTTTATAATTTGTTCCAGTTTATACCATACGCCTTCTTTGTTACACAGGAGGGTCTGAAAGATCATGCTTATGATGGAATCAAGATCAGAGAAGCGCCCGTCGTATCAGACAAAGAAGCGGCAGATGGTTCCTGGGCGGACATTCACGGCGTAACAGGTGTGGAACTTCACGGGTTGCTTGATAGTCTGGCTGAGAATGGGTGGCCGATACCGGAGGTCGGGTACGAATTGGTTGATAATGTTGGTGAGATCGTGGCAACTGCTGAATTGGCCTGGGAAGTCGAAAAAATTGCTTTTCTTCAGGAAAATGAACTCGCATATGCAGATGTATTCAAGAAAGCCGGATGGCAGGTCTTTTCATTGGCCGCGGTCGTTGATGATCCTGAGGCATATATCGGTTTAAACAAAGTCTAACAGGGGGTCCATGATAGATGACTACTCCAAGAAGCAATATTAAAGTTGCTGTTGCATCAGATTTTTTAACTGCTTTTTCCGGTATTCCCAGAAAACAGCAGGCAAAGGTTTTGGATTTTGTGAATAAGTTCCGATCAGATCCGACTCTGCCCGGTATAAATTATGAGAAGATTCAGAAAGCAAAGGATCCTAACCTGCGTTCTGTGCGCATTGATCAGTCTTACAGGGGCATTGTCCTAAAGCCGAAAA
>Ga0307990_1001138_pt1 | contig 22721 bp, 12 predicted proteins | sample EllFjometagen129_FD_203168 | JGI IMG/M metagenome (GOLD analysis project Ga0307990, IMG submission 203168) | Marine microbial communities from Ellis Fjord, Antarctic Ocean - #129 | ecosystem: Environmental > Aquatic > Marine > Unclassified | place: Southern Ocean | collected 2014-10-08
CTTCTGACATTTTTTCTGTCTCTATGCTGGATTCATATTGGCAGACATTTTAAAAAGTTGAATCCGGTAGTACCACCGTTTCAAAAAGAACTGGAGATTTTTCAAAATAAGTTCTGGGCATTCTATGGCATGTTAAGAAGATATCAAGAAAATCCTGTTGAGGCCAAAGCAGAAATGCTTGAACATGAATTTGACAAATTGTTTTCAGAAAAGACAACGTATCCGGAACTTAATGAACGAATTGTGAAGACCCGAAATAAGAAAAAGGAATTGCTAATTGCTTTGAAACATCCCGAAGTGCCTTTGCCCAATAATCGTTCCGAAAATGGAGCCAGAGTTCAAAAACGAAGACAAGATATAAGCCTACAAACTAAAAGCAGCGATGGCACAATTGCCAAAGACGCCATGATGTCAATTGTTGAAACATGCAAGAAGCTCGGAACCAATGCAAGGGATTTGATAAAAGACCGAATTCTACAGTTGGGAAAAATCCCAAAACTTGGAGATAGTATCAGAATTCGTGCGTCGCAATAGTACCTGTTTCTTCATCATAGCCGATGTCCACCATGTGTTTTTCAATTGGGGCTGAATCAGTTACTGTCAATATCAGAACACGTAACTGAAAGCAAACAAAAGGGCATGCAAAAGGGATTATAAAGAGGATACGATTATTCTATCCTTTCCCATGATCCTGCTGGCAAAGGATACGGCGACCTTACTGGCTCCGGTGCTCAATGATCAGACGTTTGCTGTCGCACGTGTGAACATGACACCCACGCAACAATCTGATCCTCTGCTAATCCAGGAAATGCTTGCTGATATAGCGGAGAACGTAACAGACGTCTTTGATGGAGAGTTGGATGAGTTTCGTGTCAACGCGGACTATAAACAGCAGGCGTTTCAACAGGCGGGTGTACGGGACCTCTATTTTGTTTTCAGCTTGAAATACTTCCCCGGGTTTTTGGTGGTGGCCCCCACGGATCAGGATCCCGTTGTTGTGATGCAATTAATGAAACAGATGGGTGATCACATAGAGGCAAAGGTTTTAACTGATACCCAGAATCCGACCCTTGTGATCGCAGGGCCGGCTTTCGTGTTGGCACGTCTCAAGGAGCAAACGCGTGCAACTCATAAACTGCTGGCAGAAGGGTTGGCCTGTGGTGTAAACGATAGTGCTTTGCAGGTTGTTGTGGCCCCCAGTGCCGATCAGAAACTGATTATCAAGCAGATGCTTCCGCTGCTTCCCCTGCCTTCAGGCTCGATCCCTTTGTCGTTGTTGATTGATAACATCCAATGGGCTGCCATGGAATTTCAAGCCCCTCCAACCACGGTCCTGAGTCTGACCACGAAAAGTCACCATGAAGTCGTAAACTCTATGTAACTTTCCGGCGTAATTACCTTGGCAGTGTTTTCGGGATAGGCCTTTAAGAAGGCTTGAGGAATACGAACCCTTTTTTTGGGGTTCCATTTGAACTCGAAGGCATGGAGTTGACCATCATGCTCTTCGATATAATCGATTTCCTGTTGGGCATGTGTTCGCCAAAAGTAATGATTAACATGATGCTTGGTATTTTGGTTATGCTTCATTCGCTCTGTAATCAGGAAGTTCTCCCAGAGTGCACCGGTATCTGAACGACTGGAGAGAGGCGCGAAATGATAATATGGCGTTACGAATAGCTCGTATTCGCAATATTTACATCTATTTAGCGATCCAAGTCGCAAGATTTAATACTTTTTGGCCATACAAGAGCGGCGGCTTTAGGAGTTTTGTCAAAAGTATCAAAGATAGCCAAAGATAGTACACGCGGCGTTCTACCATTGAGAAATTCTCTGATCAGAATGGTTTTAATAAAAAAGTGTGCCCAAATTACGCAAAACAGACTCTCTGAATCGTGGTATACAATTAAGTTTTAAGTTGAGGTCAGGCCCTACGAAGCTCGCGGTTGATAGCAGTCGGTTAGAATCATACGCAAAGGCAGAAGGGTTCGATGTTGCTGGGGGAGGTGTGGGCGCTGCGCTTCAGTTTTGAGTTTTAAGTTCTCAGTTTTAAGTTGTTGAGCCACTGCGTGGGCTAGTTTATGGGCTGACACCGAAATCTTACGGTTGGGTTTATTCGCAGGTTCGCCGTTCCAGGCAGGCTGCACTTGCCGTGTGTGTTCGGAGATCTCATTTCCTTCTAACTTCACTTTGCATTCATGCTATTAATCCTCTAAGATACATCTGGTGTTTTGCAAAAAGCCCTGATGTGTACAGTTTTTGGTTTTCAGTTTTTAGTAAAACGCGTTTTTTTTACTGACTACTGACTACTGAGCCAAAAGTCCAGTCTTAAGAGAGTGCGACTAACCAGCAGAGAAGAAGGAGTCAAGAGATGAATCGGAATGTGAGACGATGCGGTGTATTGTTTGTGAGTCTATGTTGTCTGTTCAATCTGTCGCAGGCAAAAACGCAGGCTGACAGCTCTGGAAAACACCCCTATAATGGTATCTACACGGGTAAGAACCTGGACCGTGTGGCGTTTCCTTTGGGAGGGATTGGAGCCGGGATGGTATGCCTGGAGGGCACTGGGGCCATTTCTCATGTGTCATTGCGTCATCAGATGCAGGTGTTTAATGAGCCCTTGATCTTTGCAGCCCTGTGCGTGAAGGGCAAGGATGGCCTGAACACGGCCAAGGTCTTGGAAGGGCAGGTGCCTGGCTGGAAAATATTTGGGAAGCCTGGTACTGGCAATGGGGGCACCCACACCAGTTATGGATTGCCACGATTCCTGGATTGTTCCTTCTTGTCTCGCTTTCCCTTTGGCACGATCAAGCTTGCTGATGCGGAAATTCCCTTGAAAGTCGAGATCACCGGTTGGAGCCCTTTCATTCCGGGCGATTCTGATCAGTCGTCACTGCCGTTGGCCGCATTGGAATACCGCTTCACCAATCCCACCAACCAGACTGTGGAGGCGGTCTTTTCTTACAATACCAAGAATTTCATGTCTGTGGGCGATGGCGGTGATCAGATTCTGCCCATGGACAACGGTTTTGTTCTGTGGCAGCCCGGGAGCCCGGATGCGCCTGAACAAGAAGGTGCGTGCGCGATATATGTGAATGACGATAATGCCGTGGTGGACCACTGCTGGTTCAAGGGGGGCTGGTGGGATTCTCTGACGATTACCTGGGAGAATATCAAGACCGCGCGTTTGATGGACAATCCACCGGTCAAGGGGGCTGCGCCCGGTGCGTCGCTGTTTGTGCCGTTTGCACTAAAGCCTGGCCAATCCAAGACTGTGGCGCTTAAGATGGCCTGGTATGTGCCTCAGACACAGCTTCGTTACGGTCAGGATGCTGCAGGGGCAGGTCCCGCGTTTTGTGAGACGCCATCAAAAGGCACGGTCACAGGGCAACAGACCGTGACCGGTTTTAAAGGAAAGGGACTGGTTAATACGTACGACTCCTATGGTGACGGCGCCACTGGCACGCTGACCTCACCGGAGTTTGTGCTGGATCGAAAGACCATTCAGTTTTTGATCGGGGGCGGTAACCATGCCGGTCAGACCTGTATCAATTTGTTGATTGACGGTAAAGTCGAACGCACGGCCACAGGCAAGGGCCAGGAAGCACTGGCAAAAGTGACCTGGGATGTGACATCATTAAGGGGTAAAAAGGCCCGGATCGAGATCGTGGACAATGCCACTGCGGCATGGGGCCACATCAATGTAGATCATATTGTGATGACAGACGCCACAGTAGGCAGCCCTTCATCAACGGGGCAGATGGTGCTGCAGGATTTTGAGTCAGGCAGTTACGGTGACTGGGTTGCCCAGGGGCCTCCCTGCTGTCCGGATGGCGAGTGTGAGGAGATCCCCACCTATCACAGTCCCTATTATGCGAGCAAGTTTTCCAGTATCGCAGAGGTGGCTGAGTACTGGGAGACCCAATACCAGTCTTTGCATGACAAGAGCGCCTTGTTCCGTGATGCATTCTATGACACGACCCTGCCTCCGGCCGTGGTTGAAGCGGTTGCAGCCAACCTTACGATTCTCAAGACACCGACTGTCCTGCGTCAAAAAGATGGTCGGCTCTGGTGTTGGGAAGGCTGTTGCGATGGTAGCGGTTGCTGCGCTGGTTCCTGTACGCACGTGTGGAACTATGCCCAGGCCATCTGTCATCTGTTCCCTGATCTGGAACGGTCGTTTCGTCAAACTGAGTTCGGGGAGAGTCAGAGTACTGACGGGCACCAGACCTTCCGCTCTGCCCTGCCGATTCGTCCTGTGGCCCATGGATTTCATGCGGCATCTGACGGGCAGCTGGGTGGCATCATCAAGGTGTATCGGGAATGGCGAATTTCTGGTGACAGCCTTTGGCTGCAAAAGATGTGGCCGCAGGTCAAGCAGAGTCTGGACTATTGTATTGTCGTGTGGGACCCACGTCACAAAGGCGTGCTCGAAGAACCGCACCACAATACCTATGACATTGAGTATTGGGGGCCAGAGGGACATTGCAGCAGCTTTTATCTGGGTGCCCTGGCGGCCGCGTCGGAGATGGGAAGGGCGGTTGACGATGATGTGTCCCTGTATGTACAGCTTCAGCAAAAGGGAAGAACGTTTTTGGAAACACAGCTGTATAATGGCGAGTACTTTTACCAGAAGATCCAGACCGAAGGATTAAACGCAACGTTTCGTCCGATTCGGTCGCAAGGCAATGGGGAAGGGTACAATGAGATTGTGGCTGCCCTGAATCAGCAGGGGCCCAAGTATCAATATGGGACAGGCTGCTTGTCCGACGGTGTACTGGGTTTCTGGATGGCTCGCATGGCGGGTCTGGGTCAGATTGTGGACGAACAGAAGGTCAAGAGCAATCTCAATGCGATTCACAGATACAATTTCAAACCCGACCTGTCAGACCATGCCAATCCTCAGCGTCCCACCTATGCGTTCGGTGTTGAAGGTGGCCTATTACTCTGTACTTGGCCCCATGGCGGACAACTTTCCATTCCCTTTGTGTACAGTGACGAGGTTTGGACAGGGATTGAATATCAGGTGGCATCACATCTGATGGTCGAGGGGTTGGTGGACAAGGGACTTGATATCGTGCGTGCCTGTCGCGACCGCTATGATGGTCGCATCCGCAATCCCTTTAATGAGTATGAATGCGGTCACTGGTATGCACGTGCCATGGCCAGTTATGGTTTGATACAGGGCCTCACAGGTGTGCGTTATGATGCGGTTGACAAAAATCTGACCATTGATTCCAACGTGGGCAATAATTTCAAGAGCTTTCTGTCTACAGCCTCAGGGTTTGGTTCTGTGGGCTTGAAAAACGGCAAGCCCTTTGTTGACATGAAAATGGGATCTTTGACCATCAAAAAGATAGTTGTCTCCGGTAAGCAGTATGATTGACAGAAATGTCTCGCACTGTCGTGCCAAGCTTAAGGAGTAGACCATGAAATGGCGACCCTCAGTTCTGTGGATCTGTGTGGCATTGTATTTACTGATCAGCTCAACAGTTTTTTCGGCGACAAGGCCAGCTGTGAACAAGGCATCTCGTCTGGCGCACTATGGTCAGGTTGAATTGCTTCGTGATGCCTGGGGTGTGCCTCATGTCTTTTCCCTGTCAGATCAAGGGGCATTTTACGGTCAGGGGTACGCGTGTGCCCAGGATCGGGGTTTTCAGATGTATTATTTCCTTCGCATTATGCAGGGACGGTTGGCCGAGGTGGTGGGCGATGTGTCGAAGCAAAGAAAAGGTCGTCCAGGCACGGCTGCCCAAAGTGATGAACTGATGCGTACCTTTGGTTTTGCCCGTGCGGCCCGGAAGGTTGTGACACAACTCGATGCAGAGACCGCGTCCATGCTGGTGGCATACTGCCAAGGTGTGAATGATTATTTTTCGGACACCGCATCGCATGCGCTGTTTGCAAAATTCGAACTCAAACGCGAGCCCTGGACGCCAGAGGCCTGTATCCTTTCCTGGTGGCATATGGCTCAATTCTTTGCCAAGAATGGACTGACTGATGCGCCTTCCTTTGAACTGCCCAATCGCAATCGTGCAGGGACGCCTCAGGTCGGACCGGATGATGACGCTGCAGTGGTGCGTCGAGAAGATGTGTCAGAGGCCTGGATTCAGCGGGTCAACGAGTATGTCAAATCCCACGGACTCCAGCCCAAGCCTACTTCCGGTCCGGACAGTCCAAATCCCAAATTCAGTCATGCCTGGGTCATTGGAGGAGATAAAACCACCACTGGATCGGCCGTGCTGATCAGTGATCCACAGACGCCCGTATGGAATCCGAATATGTTCTACGAGTTTCATGTGAAGGGCAAGAGCTTTAATGCCAGGGGCATGGGTGTGTCCGGCAGTCCCTTGATTCTCATTGGGTTTAATGAGTCTGTGGCCTGGGGTGTCACTGCCCTGGGTGCGGACCAGGCAGATCTTTTTCTCCTCAAGACAGATGCTGCGCGACCCAATCAATATGAGGTGGATGGTCAATGGCTGGATATGAAGGTCTGGGAGGAAATCATCAAGATCAAGGGTGGCAAGACACGCCGGATCAAACTCCGTGAAACCCTGTTTGGCCCGGTGGTTTCAGATTGGGTGCAGCGAAAATCCAGAGGGCAGGTATTTGCCCTGAGGCGCGTGCCCATGGCTGAGACTGATCGCGATACCATTCAGGCGGCTTTACCCATGCTTCGTGCCACGTCCTGTGACATGTTTGCCAAGGCCTTGCCCAAGTGGCGTTTCCCCACAGCGAACTGTATTTTTGGCGACGCCCAGGGCAATATTGGCTATTGGTCTCTGGGGGCTTTGCCAGTCAGGTCGGCCCTATCCAAAAACGGCGGTGCCACGGCCCAGGACGGACGCACACGTCAAGGGGCCTGGCAGGGTATGATTCCCTATGACCTGTTGCCCCATGTGATCAATCCGCAACGGGGTTACCTGGTCACAGCCAATCATCGCACCATTCAATCGTTCTACAATGTGCCGTTTGGCAACATGACCGGTTCAGGCGGTGACACAGACCGCGGACTTCGCGTCAAGGAACTCATCCAAGAACATCTGGCCCAGCACAAGACCTTCTCCCCGGACGATGTGCTTGCCATGCAGGACGATTGTGTCAGCGTGTGGAAACGGGAGATTGTCAGGTTAGGGTTTGCCATGTTGGACCGTAATGATCCAAGAACATCACAGGATGCTGCCCTGGCCTTGGACTATCTACGATCCTGGTACAGGGCCGGCGCTGCCATGGATACGCATGTGCAGGGGACGGAACTTGCCGAGAAGATGTCGGTTATTTTTCGGGGGGGCAATTTTGGCATTGTGTCGACATATGGTGGAGGTGTCTCTGGACTGGCACGCTTTGCCAAGGCCACGCGTCTTCGTTTCGAGGCCGATTCGAATGCTCAGGTGACTGCCGATGAGGCGGTTTTCTGTGGCACCGTATTGAGCAATGCCTGGAAACAATGTGTGCGAACCTATGGTGATGATCCCAATCACTGGCAGATGAAGGCCATGAAGGCACGTACGGCCCAACGCATGCCATATCTGGGCAGCCTGGATGGTTTCCCCGGACTGGACCCCAATCTGGATATTCTTGTACCTCACCTGAGAACGATAGATGGGTCTACGATCCTCTCGCAAAGGGCTCAGGCCTATACCCAATTTGTGCCGCTGCATCAGGTTGATGCGGCACTGTCAATTCTCCCGCCAGGGACATCGGAAGACCCGGTCAGTCCATTCCGCTTTTCTACCTATGCTGATTGGAGTCAGGGCAAGCTGCATCCAGCGCCTTTGTCTCGGGGCGCTACAGAAGCGATTACGGTCTCTGCCAAAGATCTGACTGAGACGCCTCGTCGTCCCAGACGTCAACAGCCGGCGCGTGCGTCCCAACAACGCCCCCAGGCAGTTCGGCGGCCTCTGCCCGGCAAGAGCCCGAATGATCCCACGCTTCAGTCCGCCATCCGCTATCTCAACCGGCCGGAACGGACAGCCCAAGAGGTGCAGGCCAAGATTTCTGAATTGGACTCATATATCCGGGAACACGCGGATCGTAAGGCTGAGCTGGTGAAGGGGCTGAAGCTTTTTATTCACCTGATGAAAGGATCCCAGGCGGGTCGTTTGCCGATCTCTTATGGGACGCGGCAGACCTTGGTGCAGATAGAAAGATATTATCGGCGACTCACGGTATTACCTCAGAAATGATGCCATAGCAAGCTCTGATAGGAGAATTCAAGTCTATTGTGCGTAAACCTTTGGCTGGGGTGCATTGAAATCACAGGGGGTTGTGTGCTATAATAAGCCTGTCGAGTGCTTTCACGTGCAGAACATGGTGGATTGTTGACAGAGCACTCAGGTTCTCATTGTGCCGATATGAGGAGGCTCACAAGCTGACGGCACCATGATGGCTTTCACTTACTATGGTTGTTTCGAAAGGCTTTACTTGTGAAGAAGCTCTGTTTGGCTGCTCTGATACTACATCTGGTTCTAATTCAACTGACCTCGGCCCAAACGGGACAGATTTTATTCGAACGCTGGCAGAATTCGCCCTTTGGCAATTTGTCAGATCTGAATGCTGTTCGTGCCTTTATAGGGGCCAAACCTGCGGATGTGTCCCAGCCCCTGACCTCTTTCACCACGGACGAAGGGGTGTCTGATCAATATATTGGACGCATCAGCGGCTGGGTCGTGGCACCTTCCACTGGCAATTATACTTTCTGGGTTGCCAGTGACGACAGCAGTCGAGTATGGCTCAGTTCTGATCAGACGCCTGACAATGCCCGACTTATCTGCAGTGTTGATGGTTGGACCCACTATCACTCATGGGACCAGAATCCCTCTCAAAAATCATCGCCAGTGTCACTGTCTGCAGGACAGGGCTATTGGATTGAGGCGCTCTGGCAGGAGGGTGGCGGTGGCGATCACATGGCCCTGGCATGGCAGGGGCCCGGCGTATCTCGGCAGGTGATCGCTGGAACGTCTCTGTCGGATGTGAATCCGATCGCCTGGCTCGCACGCCATCCTGTGCCGGTCAGTGGGCTGGGCAATGTGAATGCCAAGGCCGTTGTGTTACAGTGGCAGGGGGGGGAGGATCCGCCTGCATTGGTGGATTGCTATGAGGTCTATTTCAGCAATGATTCTTCATTATTGGGCCAGGCCAGTAGTTGGGTGGCCACGGTTCAGGCCGATGAACCGCTGCAACACACGCTGGAACGTGTTGCCCCTGGGACCCAGTATGCCTGGCGAGTGGATACGGTTCTGGATAATGGTGAGCGTGCCGCAGGTGCTGCCTGGACCTTTACCACAGATGTGGAGTCTATTGAGGTGTGTCCGCCCGATGATCCCAATGGGTGTTCAGTGGGGCCTGTGGTGATCAATGAGATACATTATGATCCGGACGTGAAAACTGACCTGGTTGAGTTTGTGGAGTTGCACAATGTCACGGAACAGACGATCGATTTGTCTGGATGGTATTTTTCCAGTGGCCTGACCCATGTGTTCGACCCAGGTGCGTCTATAGGCCCGCGTGGTTTTGTGGTGATCACTCAGAATGCCGAGGCCTTTCAGGCCAAGTTTGGCATGGCGCCAGCCGGGCAGTTTGTAGGCAAGCTTCGAAATGAGGGTGAGGTGGTGGCCCTGTGTAATGCAGCGGGCGATTTGATGGATGAAGTGGACTATCAATTGGGCTTTCCCTGGCCCATGGTGGGTGAGTACCCCGGCCCTTCCATTCAGTTGGTCAATCCGGGTATGGACAATGAGTTGGGCGGTACTTGGAGATCTGCAGACCCCACGCCTGGCGGTAATAACAGAGTATTAAATGCCAATGCCCCGCCGATTTTACGTCAGGTCAGTCATAGGCCGAATCAGCCAGTGGGTGGAGAGCCTGTGACTGTATTTGTCAAGGTCACAGACGCAGACGGCGTGCAGGCGGTACGTTTGGCGTATCAGATTGTGATGCCTGGTGACTATTTTAGTGTGAATGATGCACGCTACGCCAAAGAGTGGATCGAAGTGCCAATGAGCGACGAGGGGATACCGGGGGATGTCACACCTGGTGATAATGTGTATTCGGCGACACTACCCAGCGAGAACCATATGCACCGCCAGATTATACGGTATCGTATTATTGCGATGGACAGACTTGGATTGTCGATATCTGCCCCCTATGCAGATGATCCACAACCCAATTTTGCGTATTTTGTGTATGATGGCGTGCCTGCGTGGACCGGTGCGATCCAGTCTGGTCAAACGCCAGATGTGACCTATGGTACGGAGGTGATGAATTCACTGCCCGTGTACCATCTACTCTCCAAGAAATCAGATGTGGAAACGGCCACCTGGTTGGAAAAATATCGCGGCAGTGACTACAAGTGGAAGGGCACGCTGGTGTATGATGGCCAGGTGTACGACCATATCAATTTTCGTGCGCGCGGTGGTGTGTGGCGTTATGCCATGGGTAAGAACATGTGGAAGTTCGATTTTCTGCGGGGTCATCATTTTCAGGCGAGAGATGACTACGGTAAAAAATACAAGGAGACATGGCGTAAGATGAACTTTTCAGCCTGTATCCAGCAGGGGAGTTTTGGACAGCGTGGTGAGCAGGGTATGATTGAGGCGTTGACATTCAAGATGTTCAACATGGCGGGCGTGCCTGCGCCTAACACGCATTGGCTGCAATTCCGGATCATTGATGAAGCCTATGAGGATGGTCTGTTTAACCAGGCCCATTCGCAGGTGACAGCGACTGGCACACAGTATGATGGTGATCTCTGGGGACTGTACATGGCCATTGAGCAGATGGATGGACAATTCCTGGATGAGCACAAACTCCCGGATGGCAATCTGTATAAGATGGAGGCCCGGTATGGGGAGAAGAACAACCAGGGCGCCACGTCCGTGACTGACAATTCTGACATTCGCGACTTCAAAGATACCTTTGAAGCCAACCCCACCATGGACTGGTGGGGTTCGTCTGTGAATTTGGAAGCCTACTACAGTCACGTGGCAGTGCAGTATGCCTGTCACCATGGTGATGTCACCAGTAAGAACAACTTTATGTATCAAAGCCCTGAACCGACGACAAATGAATGGGGCACACATTCGCGATGGTGGTTGTTACCCTGGGACACGGACCTGACCTGGACCACCTATTATGGCGGTATGAGTGATCCCTTTAGCCGAGCAGGGCTCTTGACTCATCCTTATCTTAAAATGCAGATGAAAAACCGTGTTCGGGAAGTCTGTGATTTATTGTTCAATGCAGACCAGATGGGCCAATTGATTGATGAGTTCGCTGCCATCATTGATGATTCCAATGGAGGTCCGGCCATGGTCGATGTGGATCGAGCTATGTGGGACACCCATTGGGTGATGAACACGGCCTCGTATCTGTCCCACACGCCCTCGGCCAAAGCTGGCTTCGACAGGTTTTATCTGGCAGCGCAGAAGGCCGGGCTGGAACGTAGTTTTTCAGGCATGTGTCAGTTGCTCAAGAATTATGTCAACTCGCGTCAAAGCCACATGGAGAGTCTCCACAGAGACAATGAGATCCCCCAGACCCCGCAGATACAATATGTGGGGTCATCAGATCATGCAGCCAATGACCTGGTTTTTGCCACGTCAGATTTCTCAGATCCACAGGGGGCAAATACCTTTTCTGCGATCCAGTGGCGATTGGCACGCGTGAATCCGGGCAGTGTATTTGAGGGCTATTACGAGATCGACTCACTGTGGGAAAGTGGGTCATTGACCCCGTTTGATAGCAGCATCCAGATCCCTGCCAGTGTTACCAAGTTGGGCGGGACCTATCGGGTGCGTTGTCGTATGATGGATACGTCCGGTCGATGGTCTCACTGGTCAGATCCTGCCCAGTTTGTGGTGGCTTCCCCCGTGACCATGGGGATTCGACAGAACCTGCGCATTACCGAATTGATGTACAATCCTGCTGATCCACCTGAAGACAGCCCGTATGACAATGATGATTTCGAGTTTATTGAGCTCAAGAACACAGGTGACGACGTGATTGATGACTTGTCTACCGTGTCTTTTTCTGACGGCATTGAATTCTCTTTTTCTGACAGCCAGGTCATAGGTTTGGAGCCCGGTGAATTTGTGTTGGTTGTACGCAACTTGGCCGCATTTGAAGCACGATATGGGTCATCTCTGAGTGATCGTATTGCCGGACAATACGCCACTGATGTGAATCCACAAAAACTCTCCAACAGTGGTGAGCGGATTCGCCTTGAAGACTACTGGCAGGGTACGCTGGCCGACTTTGAGTACAACGATAAAGGCCGCTGGCCCGCTACCGCAGATGGGGATGGGTATTCACTGGTGCCGTTCGACCAAGCACTGCCAGGTCAAGCAGAGGGATCGTTTGATGAGGGAAGCAACTGGCACGCCAGTCAATTGATCCACGGCTCACCAGGGGCTGATGATTGATGTGCTCCTGATTGCAGATATTGGCGATTGGGACTATGAATACGGCTCATGAACGCTAGAAGGTTATAACCAAAAATAAGAGTCACGATGTGCTGTTTACTGGAAATAGTCGACAGGTTGGCAACTGTCGAGTGGCAGAAAAAAGGGCGATTGATTCAGAGTTTATCATGGCGATTGACTTGTGTGTCAAACGTCATGTGTCTACCCCGGGTAAGCCGGATCTGTCCGTGCTGGCCAAATCCCTTCTAGCCTTCTTCTGTGATCGTGATGTCGTTTCGCTTCAGGAATGTTCCAAACTCCACGTCAATGCCTATAAGGATAGGCGCTTTTGATCGAATTATCAATAATTAATCCGTTGGGTGCACAAACGATGATACACAGAGTCTACAAGTCTGTTGACATTTACGGGGTCCTTGTAATAATGCAGGCATGCAAAAGAAGAAAAACGACGTTGTCCCTGTCGATGCAGTGAGCTGGCATTGCCAGGCGTATTCGTGAAAGGTCAAACATGGTTTCTAGGATGCGTGTCAAGCACTGGGTCGTCGTGGTGACAATCACACTGATTTTCATCGTATCGTCTACTGTGGCGAACACCCCCAATCTGGTGCCCACAGAAGCGGCAACTGCGGCCAATTACTGGTGTACCTGGTATGCTCAGAATTACTGGCAGCAGCGCGGCGGAGAAATTACCGATTTTGACAAGATCAACAATCCCAATGCCCGCGAGGAACTGACTTATGACCATCTTTTCAATGACAAGGAGGGCTGGGCCACCACGTATCTGCCTCGGGGACGAAGTGACTTCTTTTTTCTGATTGATCATGGGTGGCAGACCAAGGTCAAAGCGGAGCGAACCGTGTCCGGCAGCACGCCATTTTTTTCGATGCAGATTGATCCGCGTGATTTCAAGGCCTATGATGATGTGGATACTCAGGCGTCCTTGCGACGATTCAACGAGGATATCATCAAGCAGGGCTGGCGTGGTCTGGGGCTCTGGGTGCGTGGCACCGTCACGGCTGAAGCGGCCCGAACGTTTGTCGAATGGTCGAAGCATGCGGGTATTGAGTACTGGAAAATCGATGGCGGTGGGACCCAGAACTTTCATAGCTACAAAATCAAACAGGCCATTTATCCGGCGCTTCAGCTTGAATACATCAATGGCACCGGACCGTTTAATGAGTATTGGGACGATCCTTCACGAACGTCCTATCCGTCGCCTTATGACGTGGGACGTCACAAGCAAAAGGGCATGCTGAATATCCTGCAGAATACGGATGTGTTTCGTACCTATGATGTGGCACCCATCCTGGTTTCAACGGCTACAATGCAGCGTGTCAATGACATTTTGAAACAAACCCAAGGCGATCCGAAATATATTGCCATTCTCAATATTCAAGATGATCCTCAGGTGGCTGCGGGTATGGGGTGCCTGATTGCCAGCAAACGTCACCCCAATTACATGGAACGCACGTATCAAGGTGAGGACTTTCATCATCAGATTCGTGGGAAGCGTTTGATCCAGAAACGCATGAATGAGATCGAACGTTTTGGTCGCTGGCAGCGCATTGCGCCGGCCTTTGCTGCAGGCGTCGGCTCGTACCTCGCGTCCGACTATGACCTGATTGACAGCTATCCCCACACCAAGAAAGACACCTGGTTCAAGCCAGTCTACGGCAAAACGGCTTACCAGAGTGCCCCGGCAATTATGGCCCGCAATATGCCCTTGCCGAAGGTCGAGATCCAGGGGGATGCCCCTTATGTCATGTCATCCACCTATCCTAATGGCCCGGTTTGCGTGGCGACTGAAGGGCGTGTCAAGCCCGAAGATCAGTGGTATCATCCCCAGGCCGTGGTCACCATTTATGTCAAAGATGACACCCAGCCCATTGGTGTTTTTGGTCATTACAAAAAACTCGTGATCCAGTTTGACGAGCCCCTCGCTGGCGTGAAGAAAATCTGGGCTCAGGATCTGTTGGCGCAGAAAGCACAAGACATGACATACCGGGTGGAGATGAAAGGTTGTATGCTTACGATTCCAGGCCCGTTGATTGACCAACTCGGCACCTCGGCCGGTGACGAAGGCGACATCTCTGTGCCGGGTATGGTGCTTCAATTAGAGAGGTAAAATGCGACCCCATGTGGTTGCCAACGAAAAGCAGGCAGAAGCCATATACGCCTTCATTGAATAAGGAAACATTAAATTTGGAAAGAAGCAGGAGTCCAGTATGAAGAAAATAGATATGTACGCGGGATGTCTGAGGTTTTTTGTTGTGGCGGTGGTTGTCATAACCTTGATGGGTAGTGGTTCCGTTGTTTACGCAAGTCCGAAACCAAACATTCTCTTTATCTTTGCCGACGACTGGGGATGGGGCGATCTAGGCTGTCATGGGCATCCGTATGTTAAAACACCAAACATTGATCGATTGGCAAGGGAAGGTACTGACTATCATCAGTTTGTGGTCGCCAGCTGTGTGTGCTCGCCCAGTCGAACCGCCGTGATGACAGGCCATTTTCCGGCCCGCCACAACATTGATGGACACTTTGCCTGGGCAAAAACCAATGCGAAGCGAAACATGCCGGACTGGCTTGATCCCAAGGCACCGCTCTTGTCTCGATTCCTTCAGCAGGGGGGGTATGCCACGGCTCATTTTGGCAAATGGCATCTCTCCAACAACATGATTCCGGATTCGCCCCTTCCCAGCGAATATGGCTACGACGAGTATGGCGCATTTAACTGTGCGGGTGAACAAATGCCTGTGCATGAAGACGCACGAAACGCCATTGCTTTTATGGAAAAAAGCCATCGAGAACAGAAGCCCTTCTTCATCAATCTGTGGGTTCATGAGCCCCACACACCTTTCCATACACTGCCCAAATACCGCTGGCGTTTTCGAGACCTTCCAGAGGCAGACAATATCTACGCCTCGGTTTTGTCCCATGCTGACGACCGAATCGGCGAGGTGTTGAACACGCTGGATCGTTTGGACCTGGCCAAGAATACCCTGGTTATCTTCAGTTCGGACAATGGGCCGGCACGGGCCGCCAGCCCGACGGACCTCCAATTGACGCATGACACAGCCACCGGTGTGGGTTATGGCATCGGTGCTTCCAAGGGGATTACCGGAGGACGCAGGGGCTATAAAGCATCGCTCTTTGAGGGCGGTGTTGGCGTGCCGTTTATTGTGCGCTGGCCTGGCAAGATTGCGGCAGGCAAGGTGGACAGACACTCGCTCATCTCGGCAGTTGATCTGCTGCCCACCTTCTGTGACGTGGGCGGTGTATCTCTGCCCTCATCCTACACACCCGATGGTGTCAGTATGCTGTCTACCCTATTGGGCAAGGGAAAAGTCAGGCGTGAAAAGCCGCTTTTCTGGAAGTATCCATCCCCTTGGCCAGCACCCCAAAACCGACCCGACCATTGGGTCTCCTATGCTATCAGGGATCAACAGTGGAAACTTGTCACCAATAGAGATGCCAGCCATGCCGAACTCTATGACATCACGGTCGATCCCTATGAAAAAAATGACCTAAAAAAAGAGCATTCGGAAGTGGCCACGCAATTACAGGTTAAACTGGCTCAATGGAAGAAGACGCTTCCAGTCAAACCGAATGCACGTCTTTTTTCGGTGGAACGTTTGAAATAGCACGACAAGCCTGGCCGCCTACTTTCGCTGGGTCAGCAGTGAATTGAAAAAAACAGACAGAAAGATCGGGGCAAATAAGAGACCTCAAGCCAAATCTCCTGGCACGCCTTGTTGTGGCCACATGTGAATGTCTTTTAGGTGAATGGTGTGGATAATGGCAAAGAGTTGGCCGGGTAGGCGGCACAGTCTGTCGATCTGGGCGTTGACATCCATTTCGTGCAGCCCTATCATGCTTGACAGCATTGACTTTGCCAAGTTTACCCAGTGCCAGAGTCGGCGCGCGGTGCGATAGTCAAACCATTATGCAGAAAAAATTGGCGTATCGAACCTTGCTTGACGTGATGTTGTGGCATGTCAAAACTGATTTGGATTGTAAATGAAAGGACACCAGACAATGAATCATTCACGTCTCTTTATGTGGTCAGTCACCGCTGCCCTGGCCGGTTTTCTATTCGGCTTTGACACGGTTGTTATTTCCGGTGCTGAGCAGAAGATTCAATCGCTGTGGGGCCTGGGAACTGGCGTGCATGGTTGGGCCATGAGTATGGCCCTGTGGGGGACGGTTCTTGGTTCTCTGGTGGGTGGATTCCCCACCGAACGGTTTGGCCGCAAAAAAACACTGGTGTCGATTGGATTGTTATATTTTGTGTCTGCTGTGGGCTCGGCTTTTGCACCGGAGGTCTACAGTTTTATGCTGGCCCGGTTTATCGGGGGCGTGGGCGTTGGGATCTCCACAGTGGCGGCGCCGCTCTATATCGCTGAAATCTCCCCGGCAAAATATCGTGGCCGTCTGGCTGGCATGTTTCAGTTCAACATTGTATTCGGTATTCTTGTGGCGTTTCTGTCGAACATGATGTTATCCGGGATGGGAGAAAATGCCTGGCGTTGGATGTTGGGTGTTGAGGCCCTGCCAGCATTGATCTATACCGTACTCTGTCTGGGTCTTCCGGAAAGCCCCCGTTGGCTGATTGTCCATGGTGGAGACCTTGCCAGAGGAGCCGATGTTCTAAGTCGCATTGATCCCGATATGTCGGCTGGGGAAATTCAAAGTAAAGCCGATGAGATTCTTGCCACCAAAGCGGAGAAGGGCGTGGCTGTTAAATTCTGGACATCACGTCTCAAGGTGCCCATTCTGCTGGCGTTCTTCATTGCGTTCTTCAATCAACTCTCAGGTATCAACGCCATCCTCTACTTTGCACCCCGCATTTTTGAATGGACAGGGCTGGGTGAGAAAGCTGCGCTGCTGCAGTCCGCAGGTATAGGTGTGACCAATCTCATCTTTACCTTCGTAGGTCTGTGGCTTATCGACAAACTGGGGCGCCGTACATTGCTGTATATAGGCTCCTTTGGTTATATCCTGTCTCTCGGTCTGTGCGCCTGGGCGTTTTCTTCGGAGAACTATGCGATTGTACCTGCCTGTATTTTCGCATTCATCGCAGCCCATGCCATTGGTCAGGGTGCGGTTATCTGGGTGTTTATCGGGGAAATATTCCCGAATCAGAACCGAGCTTCGGGCCAATCGCTGGGGAGCTTCACCCACTGGATATTTGCGGCACTGTTGACGCTGTTCTTTCCCCGAATGGCAGAGGCCCTTTCGCCTGCCATCATTTTTGGTTTCTTCTGTTTCATGATGGTTCTCCAGTTGGTCTGGGTCAAACTAATGGTCCCTGAAACCAAGGGCATCTCATTGGAAGAGGTGCAGGACAAACTCGGCATTGCCTCGGCGTAAGAGGTGCGAGGGCATAAAAAAGCTGCGACCAAGGCCCTGTTTGATACGGTACTTGACGGCAGTAAAAAACAACGTTAACAATCCCATCACCCATGAGATATGGGAAAGGCAAAACCTATGAGAAATTCGATCCACAGAAAAAATCTGATGATGTTTGTTTTGGCTGGTATGCTAATCGTGACCATGGCGGTTGCCGCAGCCCCGCAGCGGCCCAATATTGTCATGATCCTGGCTGATGATCAGGGATGGGGAGATCTCAGTGTCAACGGCAACAGAGACCTGAACACGCCGCACATCGACTCGTTGGCCAAAGAAGGTGTCAGTTTTGATCGATTTTATGTGGGATCGCTCTGTGCCCCAACTCGAGCGGCCTTGCTGACCGGTCGCTACCATGCTCGCACTGGTGTGACCGGCGTTTCCACAGGCAAGGAGAGATTGAATGCCGACGAATATACCCTTGGCGAGATTTTCAAGGTGGCGGGTTATGCCACTGGAGCCTTTGGGAAATGGCACAGCGGGACACAGTATCCGAACCATCCCAACGGACGTGGGTTCGATGAGTTTTACGGGTTTACGTCAGGACACTGGGGGCACTACTTCAGTCCCATGCTGGATCACAATGGCAAATTTGTTCAGGGCAATGGGTATATTACAGATGATCTCACGGACAAGGCCATGGTCTTTATCGGCGAACAGGTAAAGGCCAATAAGCCCTTCCTGGCCTATCTTCCCTATTGCACACCCCATTCGCCCATGCAGGTCCCTGATGACTATTGGAATCGTTTCTCGGATAAAGCGCTCAACCAGCATAACCGTGATCCAAAGAAGGAGCAACCCACCCATAAACGCGCCGCTTTGGCCATGTGCGAGAACATTGACTGGAACGTGGGACGCGTGCTCACGCAGCTGGAGTCACTGGGCATTGCTGACAATACGATTGTGATCTATTTCTCTGATAACGGCCCCAACGGATGGCGCTGGAATGGAGACATGAAGGGTAAAAAAGGGTCTCTGGATGAGGGCGGAGTGCGTGTGCCTTTCTTTATTCGATGGTCGGGTCACTTACCTGCCGGTCATCAGGTCACTCAAATCGCCGGTGCCATTGACCTGCTGCCCACGCTGACCGACCTGGCTGGTATTTCTCGATCTGAACCCAAGCCCATTGATGGGGTCAGCCTCAAATCGCTTTTGATGAAGTCGGCCGATGCCTGGCCAGATCGAACGATTTTTTCGAGTTCGGGGCGACGCGTGAGTGTGCGTACGGATCTGTACCGCCTGTCGGACAGGGGCCAGCTTTTTGACATGATCAAGGACCCGGGGCAACGAAAAGATGTGGCAAAACAACAGCCTGATGTGTGGGCCGATCTCAAGAAGAAACGTTCAGATTGGCAGATTTCTGTCTGGCCCAATGGACAAGAAAACGTGGCTCGTCCTTTTGTGATAGGATACGCAGGCTGTATGGACACCCAATTGCCGGTTCGGGATGCGAAATCTGAAGGCACTATCAAGCGGACTTCTCGACATCCCAACTGTTCATATTTTACCCACTGGACCAGTCTCAAGGACAGGATTACTTGGGAGGTGGACATTGCCACCGAAGGTGTCTATCACGTGGCACTATTCTACACCTGTGCCCAAGCGGATATTGGATCCACCATTGAGTTGAGCTTTCATGGAAGTACCGTACAGGGCAAGGTCACCAGACCTCATGAGTCTCCACTCATTGGAGCTGCAGAGGATCGCCATCCGCGGTCGGAATCTTTGGTCAAGAACTTCGTGCCCATGTCACTCGGTTCAATCCATCTTGCCAAGGGCACTGGCACCCTAACCCTCCGCGCCCTGGACATTCCAGGTGACCAGGCCATGGACTTTCGATTGCTCACATTGAAGAAAGTGCAGTAGCCTAAGGCGATATTCATGCAAAATGACACCGTTTTTTTTGCCAGCCGTGCTTAGATGGGACGTGCTGCTTTCCAGCCTGCCTCCATCTTGGTGGCCATTTTCTCGACGATTTTTGTGTATTTGGCTTGGTTGATGACATTTTCGTTTTCGTCGTGGTTTTGGCGGTGGTCGTACAGCTCTCTCGCTACCACGCGGGTCAGGTTCTTTCGGCTGCGCCATTCGGTGTAGCGAAACTGGTCCGTTCGCATGGTATAACCCATGCATGACACTTTGTTGATGTTCTTGCGGAACTGGCTGAACGCTGCGGTTTTCCACTGGGCCGAGGGATTGCGCACCAACGGCATTATGCTTGTGCCTTCGCAATGCTTGGGGATTGGTAGGTTACAGGCCGCGGCTAGCGTGGGGTAGATGTCCACAAATTCCACCAACTTGTCTGTGGCTACGCCTGCGTTGGGCTGACCTGGCACGTGCAGCAGCAATGGCGCGTGAGTGCCCCATTCAAGATTGGTATGCTTGCCCCAGGTACCGTTTTCACCGAGGTGCCAGCCATGGTCACCCCAGAGCATGACCACCGTGTTTTTGGCCAGACCGGTCTTTTCGAGTGAGGCCAGAAGCCGTCCGACCTGGACGTCGATATAACTGATGCAGGCATAGTAGGCGTGAATCAGTTGCTTGGAGTAGTCGTCAGGCCAGTCCTGCTTGCCCGCGGCCTTTTGCTTGGCTGCAAGCTCCCGGGCATCACAGTAGGCGCCCATCTCGCCGGGGAATGAATCCACTGCGCCCTTCGGCATGTTTTTGGGGTGAAACGGATTGGATGCTGTGGCGATGTCTTTGCGATTGTAAAGGTCCCAGTATCGCTTTGGCGCAATGAAGGGCAGGTGCGGCTTCTTGTAGCCGACTGCCATAAAGAAAGGCTTGCCTGACTTGGCGAAGGCCTCAAGTTCCTGGACAGCTCGGTCGGTCATGGCGCCGTCAAAGTATGCGTTGTCTGGTACATCGAGGCACTCGGTGACTGTCCCCCGCGTGTACCGGCTGCGCTGTTTGCCCTTGAGCCCTTTTGCCCTGGCTTCCTTTTGAAGTCGCATCTGCAGTTGCTGCGTCTTGGGGTCGAGCCAGGACGGACCTGATTTGACGTCGATCCAGCGGTCCCAGGACGCCGTATCGTTTAGGCTGCCGTGGAAGACCTTGCCCATGCCCACGGATTCGTAACCATGTTGGGTGAAGTGCTGCGTCAAGGTGACCACGTCAGGGATGGTCTTGCGAAAGTGTGTGACGAGGTCATAGACCTTGGTGGTGTCAGGTCGACACCCTGTCATGAGACAGGTGCGCGACGGACTGCATGTGGCGACCATGGTATAGGCACGCTTAAACACGGTGCCCGTGGCAGCCAGTCTGTCGATATGGGGCGAGACGATTTGGTCAAAGCCGAAACAGCCCAACTGAGGACGCAGGTCGTCCACCGGAATCATCAGGACATTCAGCTTTTTTTGTGGCGTCTGCGCATTTGTCCTTGGCAGCAGGGGGGCCGTCCAAAGGGCCGTTGTGGTCATGCTAAGGGCCTTGAGAAAATGGCGTCTTGAGATCATTTGCATGTGCTTCTCCTTCCAGCAGCAGAAATCCGGTGTCCTTAAGAGCATATGCTTTGGACATTCCCTATAATACTATCGCCACCGCTGGCATTCAAGGCCCATTCACAGGATTGTGATGGATGCGCTTCGTGAGGATGCTCAAGGTTGTCTGTTCTGGGATATGTCTCAAGAGATATCCCCCAATTGAGGTGTCATCAAGTTGAAGAAGTTACTATCCATAAAGAGGTTACGTTTTTTGAGGTGGGGCGGACGTATCAAGAGATCTCACATATTCTTGGCTTTGCTAATGCTCTTACCGCACTGGGCAGAGGCAGACTCTGCCGTAACTCACAGTCACGCCAATCGCCTGGCCAAGGAGAAGAGTTCTTACCTGCTGCAACACGCGCATACTCTGAATGTCAACATAGTCTCCAGTGCCGGACAAACTGTCTTTAAAAAGAAACAGCAGGTGAACATGCCCTCAGGCATTAGCCCACTTTTCAATGAGGCGTTAGACACCCGGTCACTCAAGGGTACCTATGCGATAAAGGTGCAGGTTGTGGCTGACACGGGCCTGTTGATCACTGAAAACAAATACAGTTTTGATGTCTTCACGGCTGATCAATTGACTGTTCCCAAAAAACACATTGCTGTGCTTGACCCGGGCAATGCGTTAAAGCCTTTCTTGAAAAAATCCGGCATCGTCTTTGAAAGATTCAGTGCTGGCACAGATCACTCAGTCCCTGTGTTTGTGCCGGTCACCCAGGCAAAAACAAAAGCTGAGAGAACACGTTTTGGCGAGCTGAGCCACTTTATCAACGCCGGCGGGAAAGCCGTGTACCTACAGGCAGGCGGCACCTACGTCAAGTGGGGCACGCCGGACAAGGCATCAAGCCTGCTTCCCGTGACCCTACGCCTAAAACGAGGTCTTGGCCATTGGATGGGTCATCCGAGATTTGGGGAGAGATAGGGGTCATGTCATGTATCTAGTTACCGCCATGAAATCTTGTCGGGTTGTCCGGTTAAGAAACTTTGGAAAAAGCTGTATAACTAAACAAAAGACCCCGACATCTCAGGTTATTCGGTTGGAAGGAGCTTGTTTTATTGAAAACAATGATAACCGCGAATTTAACGAATTATGCGAATTAACCAATCCCAGCCAAACAATGTGACCTGTCATGCCGAACATGTGAGGGATCTAATTAACAAGCCCACGCAGTGGATCAAAAGAGCTGATCGCTGAAAGCTGAGAGCTACATTTTTTTTTGCCACAGATTTCACAGATGAACACAGATTTAAAACCAACAACGAACAACCAACAACTGCTTTTATCCACGAATCTTCACGTCGCGACAGGCGAAGCCCGGTGTATCGGGACTTATGGAACCGTAACATGATGAAAGATACAATTGATACCCAGTGGGTAAACACCCCCACCCGGCAAAGGCTAGCCACCAGC
>Ga0307990_1001139_pt1 | contig 22711 bp, 18 predicted proteins | sample EllFjometagen129_FD_203168 | JGI IMG/M metagenome (GOLD analysis project Ga0307990, IMG submission 203168) | Marine microbial communities from Ellis Fjord, Antarctic Ocean - #129 | ecosystem: Environmental > Aquatic > Marine > Unclassified | place: Southern Ocean | collected 2014-10-08
AGACACGGGCATGGCAGGAATTCAGAAACAACAAGAATGCCAAGGTCAATTGGCAATTCAGAACCGAAGATGCCCGAATAAAACTATCTCGACTTTATCCGACACTTGACAGTTGACATGACACTAGGCGTATAAATACTCCTGAGGCGTAAATACTCCATAGGCGTATAAATTCCTCGCCCATTGGGGCGATTATGGATATTCCGATTGATACTCCGATGCTCTGCGGTGGGTAGTTTATTATTGCAAGTAAGCAAAATTGCCTATATGTAATAAATGTTGGGTAGCTCAACGCAGGGTACTGGTGGCATGAATCACAACATCGTCGACGCTACTTTGATGTGGCTAACTGCAATGACCCGGAAATATCTTAGAAATGAAAGGAAGATTCGGCATGAAAATTATGTGGGATACGGATCCAAAACAAGACCGATTTGATCCAAGGGACGGTCGAAAAACTATGAAGGCTGTTGTCACCGCCGGTAATGGAGGATATGACCAACTCCAGTGCCGCGTGGTAAGCCTTCCGTCGCTTGAACCGGGCGAGGTTCTGCTGCAAGTCCTCGCCGCCGGGGTCAACAACACTGAAATAAATACACGCATTGGCTGGTACTCTTCCTCGGTTACAACAGGTACAGAGGATGCGGCAACTGTCGAGGAACAGCAAGCAACCACAAAGGCAGACGGAGGCTGGAACGAGGCAACACCTTTCCCATTCATCCAGGGCACAGATTGTTGTGGGCGTATTGTTGCCGTTGCCCCTGATGGGGACGAAAGCACCATCGGGTCTCGCGTACTCGTGCGATCGTGCATGCGGCGGTCAGGTTTTGAGTCCATGGTAAACATCTGGATGGCCTCTGATTTCGACGGCGCCTTCGCCCAGTTTGTCAAAGTTCCTGCCGGGGAGGTGTTCGCTGTGGACTGCGATTGGAGCGATGCCGAACTTGGTACGATCCCTTGCGCCTACGGAACTGCTGAAAACATGGTGCATCGTGGGAAGGTGTGTAAGGGGGAGAATGTGTTGGTCGCTGGAGCGTCCGGCGGTGTTGGCTCAGCCGTTGTGCAACTGGTGAAGCGACGGGGCGCCACCGTGACGGCGATTGCAGCAAAGGAGAAGATGGAACAGGTTCTTTCCATCGGAGCGGATCGTGTTATCGATCGTGATAAGGATGTCGTTGCCAGTCTCGGCGAGAACTCTGTGGATGTTGTTATTGACAACGTTGCGGGGCCAGCGTTTGGAGGCTTGCTAAAGGTACTGAAGCGAGGGGGAAGATACGTGTCCTCTGGGGCGATCGGGGGTCCATTCGTGACATTCGACATGCGCACCTTTTATCTGAAGGATCTGACGCTGATAGGCTGCACAGCATGGGACGAGCCCGTTTTCCCCAATCTTATTTCGTACATCGAGCGCGGCGAGTTACGGCCGCTTGTTGCAAAGATATTTCCGCTCGAACGGATTGCGGATGCGCAACGCGAGTTCCTCGAGAAGAAACATGTTGGTAATTTCGTCTTGATTCCGCCGCCGTTGGACGATTGATATATGGCAGGTGTTGTAGCTGAGCCTTTGAAGGGATCAAGCCTCCGTTTGACTCTTTTGATTTTTTGGCAGGGCGCCAGGTGTGCTTTTGACTCGTAATCTTTTTCAATGTAAATGTTAGGGCGATATTGGAATGGATGTGTACCGAAATTTTGCGGAACTCAGCAAGACAGAGAGAGAAGACATCGATTTTTGTATCTCGGCCGTTAAACGTAAGGAACCAAACACAATCATAGTGGCGCCTCATGGCGGTAGGAAATCAGGATCACATCTTCAACAGTGATTAATAGTGACATTTCTATCATTTCCTGCTATTCACCTCGATTATGGCACGCGCATGGCGAATAGAATATGATGGGGCATTGTACCATGTACTGTCCAGAGGCAATGAACAACAGGATATCTTTCGTGACGATCAGAACCGAACACGGTTTTTAGAATCGACAGGAGAAATGTCCGAACATTTTGATATTAATATCTTTGCCTATGTTTTGATGGGAAACCACTATCATCTTCTTTTAAAAACTAACCGTTCAAATCTCTCAAAAGGAATGCAATGGCTGGGATTGGCCTATACCCGGCGCTTTAATATACACCATTCCAGATCAGGCCACCTGTTTCAGGGGCGATTCAAAAGCATCATTGTTGAAAATGGTCCTGCTCTATTCACCGTAATCCCCTGAGGGCAAACATTGTCAAACGTCTGGCGGATTACCGCTGGAGCAGCTATACAGTCTATACATATGGATACAAGGGACCTGAATGGCTCAAAACGGATATGATGATTTTTCAGTTCGGCAATCAGAAGAGGCATCAGGCATATAGAGAAAAAGTGCAGGGCTATTCAGAGGAGGAAAAGCTATTATGGGAGGATCTGAAACATGGCATGATTTTAGGGACTGCTGAATTTGTAAAAAGGCTTAGGGATAATTTTCTGCCCGGCTCTGTTCACAAAGAGATTCCCCAGCAGCTGAAAATACAAAAACATGTAGATCCGTCAGACCTCATTCGTAAAGCGGCGGCAATGCTTGATGTTGATATGTTGTTTTTTAAACAATCCAGAAGGATTCCAAAATCAGTTAAGGCAAGCAGGGACCTGCTTGTATATTGCCTATGTAAAACCGGGATACTGACAAACAAGAAGATTGGCGAGCTTTTCGGAGTGAGTTACTCTTCGATCAGTCATATCGTTAAATCGGTGCAATCCGGATTGGAGAGGAATAAGGAGTACAGAGAGAAATTCATGAAAACATATTCACTGTTCAAGATGTGACCCCGGAGAAATATTATCTCCGAATATCTCATGAATTTGGAGTGTTAAATTCCTGACCAAAATAGCAGTTGTCGCAGGCTTTAAACTCAGTCCAGTGGCCACAATATTTTGGAGTGCCGCTGAAGCTTATGTTTGGCATGGTTGACCCGTAGGGGATGGGCGGAATTCATGATTCGGATTATTATCCTTGAATACTATGTTGTTGAAAAATACATCTGGCAGCTGGGTTTTATAGTGACGTCAATAAGTTTGCGCTTATAGAGGCTACATTACACTAGGAGCCTGTCCGAGAATGCACTTTTTCCTCAACTCTTTGTCATGCTCAAAAAATTATCCTCGGAATATCAACTATATACCTGCGGTAATTTTTTTCGCATTCCTCGATTTGAGAAAAAATTACTATTCTCGGACAGCCTCCTAGGGGGATAGCCATATCCCCCGTCTTTTCTCTATACTCAGTAACGTTTTGTCTAAATAAAAATCTTCGAGAGTGACTTCGTTTTGTTCCGGATCTTTTTCACTCCGGAAAATGTCCTTTGCGGTTTTCCTATACACTGTGAGCGGCCTTCACGATGAGGCGCTGGTGATCCGTAGTCAAAAGTGGATAAGGTGCGTTGCTCGACCTCAGAACCGATAATTCGATTGATTGCTCGCACCATTTGTTTGTCTTCTCCGGTAACAAGGGTAAAGGCTTCGCCGCTGCAAGTTGCCCGGCCTGTCCTTCCGATGCGGTGAATATATGCCTCGGGCGTGGAAGGGATATCATAGTTGATGACATGAGAAATCCGGGTAACGTCAATGCCGCGAGCGGCTATATCGGTGGCTACCAGAACCTGAAATGTCCCGTTTCGAAAGCCGTCCAACGCGGACTGGCGGCGTGCCTGGGAAAGGTTTCCCTGCAGTGAAGCCGATCGGTATCCTGCGGCAACAAGCTTTTTCCCCAAGCTCTTGGCGCGATGTTTGGTTCGGGTAAAGATCAGCACCGACTTGGTGTTGGTGTTTCCCAGCAGCATTAACAGCAGCGCCGTTTTCAAATGCTGGGGTACCGGGTAGAGTGCGTGGCTGACAGTATCAGCAGGTGCGGTGATTCCCACCTGGACGGTGGCCGGATCTCGCAAAATATCTCCGGCCAAGCGACGGATTTCGGGGGGCATGGTAGCCGCGAAAAGCAGCGTCTGGCGCTTGATTGGAAGATGTTTTAAAATTCGCCGGATATCAGGAATAAATCCCATGTCGAACATCTCGTCGGCCTCGTCTATAACCAGCACTTCCAGTTGGGAAAAATCGACGCTATGACGTCCGATATGGTCAAGAAGCCGTCCAGGGCAGGCAACAACAATATCGGCATGCCTCAGTTTCTGAATTTGCGGGTTAATTCCCACGCCACCGTAAACAGTAACACTACTTATGCGCGTCTTACGACCCAGGGTTTTGATAGCCTGATGAATTTGTTCGGCCAATTCACGGGTCGGGGCCATGATCAGGGCACGGACGCATCCGCGTTTACTCCCCATCAGTCGATTCAGTATCGGCAGAACGAAGGCCGCCGTCTTACCGGTACCGGTTTGGGCCAGACCCATTACATCACGACCATTAAATACCTGCGGGATTGCCCGAGCCTGAATCGGGGTCGGGGTTTCATAACCCGCCGCTGCAACTCCTGCGGCAACAGAGGGATGAAAATTAAATGTTTCAAAGTTCAATAAATGCCTTCTTTCTTTGTTCCAATAAAAAAAGCCCCGGATTTATTCCGGGGCTTACGTGATTTTTAGTTACTACCAGGAACGCTTTTAATTTTCTGATAATTATATAGGTAGTTGGAATTGCTGTCAAGTTAATTATCTAATATTTTTAATAAATTCATAAAGGCAGGCTTGGCATAAGTTTCTCTGCAACCTGCTTTATAAACTGGTGAGAGGTGCACGCGGGTATCAGAAACGGGGGTAACACAACTTATGACAACCAATTTAAGATGAAAATAAAAGCAAAAATAAAAGGGTTAAAAATAAAAGGGTTATGTCTTGAATCTTGAATAAGGTGCAAATATGTGAAATACACTATAACAGAATTTGTAAAGAAGGTATTATGGCAAGAGCGTTAAAAATAAATTATCCCGGAGCTTTTTATCATGTCACATCTCGAATAGGGGTCAAATCTCCTATTAGCTTTTGTAATTTGAAAGTATGTATTGTATAACTCTGTCTATGTCACGTCCATTAAGAATAGAATATCCAGGAGCCTGGTATCATATAATGAACAGGGGAGGGAGATATGAGGCGATCTTTGAAGATAAGAACGATTATTTTGTATTTCTGGAGTTATTGCAGGAGACAATTGAAATCTTTCATATAAAGGTTTCTTCCTTTTGCCTGATGCAAAATCATTATCACCTTTTAATTCAGACTCCGGAAGCAAACATTTCAAGAAATATGAGACACATTAATGGTGTTTATACTCAAAGATTTCATAAGATACATGGATATGATGGACATCTTTTTAGAGGGAGATATAAGTCAATACTGATTGATGCAGACAGTTATCTTCTACAGGTGATGAGATATATTCACAGGAACCCAATCACTGCTGGTCTAACTGAAAAATTGAATTATACATGGAGCAGTCATAAAGCATATCTGTTCGACTTAAAAAAATGGAATTGGGTAAGTAGAGATAAAATATTAAAGATGCTTAGCCGGACCAAAGCTTTGCAGAAGATTGTTTACAGAGATTTTGTAAATGAACCAGACAATGATGACTTTTCAGCGATCTATAAGAAAAGGAAGCTACCTGCAATGCTTGGGAGTGAAGCTTTTTTGAAGTTGATCAAGGATCATTACTTTATCAAGAAAAAACATATTGAGGTTCCGGAATCGCGATTATTGGCCCCTGAAAAAGATAAGATTATGTCTGCAGTTTGCACAGAATATAAAGTATCTATATCTGATTTGCGGATATCAAAAAGAGGGCAATTAAATGAGCCAAGAAATGTTGCGATGTATTTAATGAGACATTTAAGGGGCGATACATTAAGCGCAATATGTAAGGAGTTTGGACTTAAAAAAGACAGTTCAGCGGGAAGCATAGTAGACAGAGTTAAAAAGAAGATAATAAAAGATAAGCAATTAAGAAACAAGGCGGCGGGGATAAAGAAAACAATAAGGAAGAGCTAATAGGAGACTTGACCCCTTATAATCAAGCATTGTTGGCCCCGTTATGCGGGGATTTCAAATGTCCTTTATCTGCTATTGCAAATCCTTTATGTGCTCGTCGCGTTAAATGCCTTTGGTTTTCCATTTAACCGGTGTATACTCCGTGTCTCAAGTGTTTCCCGAAAAAGGGAAGAACGGGTGGTGGAATATTTGTTTCAATTCAAGTATACAGCAAAACAATTTGTAATCTCAGCAGTAATAATCCAGTGAATAATAAATGGGAAGTTATCCGGTAATTCCTATTAATTCTGTCTAAAAAGGTTTTGTAACCGTTCACGGTTCAAAGGTTCAGGGGTTCAAAGGTTCCATTTTCGTCATCAGACTGAATTGGAGATGCGTATTTACGAGAAAAACGTCAGCTTTGTCAGGCCTAATCCAAAATTTGGAGATAAATTGGCAATTATTTAGGAAAATGTGCATATTTGACTATAACTTCTGGCCTTTAATGCCTTTTTTGTCCTTAACCCTGAATCCCGCTTTCAGCGGGAAACCTTGAACCCGTGAACGGTTACAAGGTTTTTAACAATGAACATGTATTATTGCATAGCCTGATTGCAATTAACCTGAAATATGGAGGGATTGCGACGACGAGGTAAACGAACAACGAGTAACGAGCAACCAGTAACGAACATTGGAATTTACCTGACATACAGAGGGATTGCGACTAATTTTAATATTTTAATTTCTTTATCAACACTGAAGAAAAAAGGAGAACATTATGAAACATGTGAACGTCTTTCTTGACGTTGAGGCTGATGGCGAATTATCAGGGCGAATAGTGATTGAGTTACGAACAGATATTGTTCCCAAAACAAGCGAGAATTTTCGTGCATTGTGTACAGGTGAAAAGGGCTTTGGGTTCAAGGGCAGTACGTTTCACAGGATAATCCCGAACTTTATGCTTCAGGGTGGTGATTTTACCAATCATAACGGGACAGGTGGCAGATCGATCTACGGCAGTAAATTTAACGATGAGAATTTCACGCTCAGCCACACGAAACCGGGGATTCTGTCAATGGCAAATGCGGGTCCTAACACGAATGGCTCACAATTCTTTATCACCACGACCGAAACTGCCTGGCTTGACGGAAAGCATGTGGTCTTTGGAACGGTGACCGACGGTATGGATGTGGTCAAACGTATAGAGGAATTGGGATCATCGAGTGGAGAACCCTCGAAACAGGTTAACATCAGAGATTGTGGGCAACTGTCAATAGAATAACACGATGGTGAATACAGATCGTCATTTGATGAAAGCATCTTGGAAGGATAGGCATGAAATATTAGCAGGTTCGCATCTAAACGATGGAGAATATGAGCTAATCAAAAATGTATCAGGTTTTAAATATCCAATAAAGATTGTTGCCGCAGTTGAAAGCGATATTGTGACAGTAATCACAAATTATCCGTTAAAGAAAGGAAGATGGCAATGAAAGTACATTACGATGAAGAAATAGATGCTTTGTATCTAAAGCTAAGCGATCAAAAACCAGATGGTGTTATTGAAATCACGGAAGGGGTAAATATTGATACTACTTCTGATGGAAAGCTTGCAGGAATAGAAATAGTAAAAGCTTCCAAGAAAATGAATATTAATACAATTTTATCCTACACACTTGAATTAGATCCGGGTATATTGGGGCAAAAAACCGTCCAACGAATAAGGTATAGATTGTGAGAGCGTAGCGAACCACGATCTTATCCGGTTGTTGGACAAGCCCGGTCTCTCCTCCTGTAGTGTCTATATATAAGGAAATATCTTTTTTTGAATAGGGGTGAAGGAAGTGGCTCTTCAAGAAGTGTACTTTTTTAGGGCGTACGAGTGCATTAAGCTGTAAACAGGCTTCAAGAAATGAACTATTTCATAAAAGTTGTTTTCCTCCTGTTTTAAATGAACTGCAAGCCTTTGCCATAAAAAAGAGCTATCCTGATTCCCATGCAGGTCGACGGAATCCCATAATAATCATGGGCGTTTTACAATAAGGACACTTAAAAACAGGTCTTGGACGTTGTTTAATCCCATTAATAACAACATGCAAAATCAATTGCACCAAAGACAGCAACTTTTTTGCATTACTATGAAGAAATCCATAGTCTCTAACTCTCCGAAACCCTTTGGGTAGCACGTGTTGTATGATCAGGCGCAAAAAGTCCTCCCCTTTGAGTGTGCGATATAGTGTATTGCCGGTTTTACTTTCAATATACTTAAAGGTTACCTCGCCATCTTGATTGGAAACGATATTGTTTTCACTGATAACACCCCTGTATAAATATCGGGATAAGTATTTCAGTGCGGTTATCCCTTTTCCAACATGCTTGCAATCAACTACCCATTCAGAAGGAATGTTTCGGGGAATGGAAAGTCCGGCTTCATTTAAAGCCGCCAAAAAACGGGCACGAAAAACCTTAGACATTGCGTCTTGATTAAATAAATATTTTTGCCTTTTCTTTTTCCATTGGCGTCTGCGTTTATCAATGCCACCACCCGGCATCACGACATGTATATGAGGATGAAAGTCCAGTTTCCTGCTATTAGTATGCAATACCATCGTCATACCTATTTTTGCCCCCAGATTTTTTGGATTCAAACCAAAATCCTTTAGTGTGCTGGAAACACAATTGAATAAGATAGAATAAACCACTTTCTGATGGTGCCGGGTCAAGGACCTTAGTTCATAGGGTAATGTAAAAGTAACCATAAAATAGGCAACAGGCAATAACTTGGCCTGTTGCCGATCAATCCACCGGCTAACTACATGGTTCTGGCACTTTGGACAGCTACGGTGACCGCAGGACATAGGTTGCCATTGTGAGTGATGACAATCAGGACACTTCACGTAAAGTTCACCGGAATCAGGTGTGCGGCAATGACGAATGGCATTCATTGCCTTCAGATGACCAGGTAATACAGTATCACCGTACTTGATCATAAATGCATCGTAATATTGATTAATAATAGAGGCCATTTCCATGACTACACCTTCTTGAAGTCTACGTGAAGTGTGTTAATCAGCTCATTAATTGTGCTCAGGCTGTCTTTTTCCGTGATATCGGTTAGATGAGCATAACGTGCGGTTGTCGTAGGACTGGCATGACCAAGGAGTGCCTGGATATGACGAAGGCTTAAGCCGTGTTCAAGCAGACGAGTGGCGAAACTGTGGCGAAGGGAGTGTATAGAAACTTTTTTTTTATACCACATTCCGTGACCACTATTTTCATGACTTTTTGTGCACCGCCTCTATCCATATGAGTGGTTGCCTTTTGAATTGTTTTAAGAGAGCCGGTGGCATTAGGAAATATCAACTGTGGATGACGATGCTTCCTCCAGAGTGTACGCAATGCCAACAAAGTAAGATCAGGCAGTGGTACCAACCGATCTTTATGTCCTTTTCCACGGCGGATATGAACCCGTTTACGCCCGGCATCAATATCACCGACTTGAAGAGATAAGGCTTCTTCGAGACGAAGTCCCATTGAGTAGGTGGTTAATAAAAAAACACGATAGCGGAGTTTGCGTGTTGCCCCAATGAGTCGCTCTATCTCAACAAGGGTAAGAATATCAGGTATAGTATGGATCTTTGGGGGCTTTATAATATTAACCCATTGCCAATCAAGTTTAAGCACATACCGCCAATAGAATTGCAGACCATTTCGATCTATCTTGACGGTACTCCAAGAGTGGCTATCAACCAATTGCCCAAAATAGGTTTCTAATTGTTCCGGGGTTAATTGATCGGGGCAGCAATCAAAATGTTCACTGATCCGGCGGACAGCACGGGAATAGGCATCGATGGTTTTCTGGCTTTTTCCTTGTAGTTTGAGTAACCCAAGGTGACGTTGATAGAGTTTCTTAAATCGTTTTACTTCTGTTGGCTCCATGGTATACTCCTTTTTAATAAATGCTCGGAATTGGACAAGTTTAGGAGTTATACACTATTTTTGGTTTTTTTTATGCCGCGTAGCGGCTTCGTCCAACAAAGGTTTCCAGCCGACAACTATTCCGCTTCGCCCCAAAGCGGCAGGTGAGCTTGAAGTTCGGCGGAATAAAAAAATGATTTTCTGGATAGGATATTGAACAAATGAAAAAACCCAATACTTTGAATACACGCGAAAACGACCTGATCGTGCGAAAATCAAAGATAAATGGATAAAATATGTAATTGATAACCCAGAGAGAATTCAAATCCAGTCAGATGGAAGGATTCGGAAATGGGCTAAGATAACTGAAGTGAATAAATATTTAAGGGTTGTTTTGTTAGAAGACCGTGAAACAGTACACAACGCTTTTTTAGACAGGTCTTATAAGGAGGATGAGTAATGCGGGTAAAATATTTTTCTGACACTGATACTGCTCATTTGGAATTTCTTGATAATGATGTGTATGAAACAAAGGAGATCAGTGAAAATATTTATGTTGACCTAGACCAAAATGGCAATTTAGTAAACATGACAATTGAGCATGCAAAGGCTAATGCGGGGCTCAGGGAATTTTCATACCAGGAAATGATAGCACAAACAGCTTAATCCCGCCGAACCAGCCCCTCAGCTTTACGTTGGCAGGACAGTTTCATTGGATAAAAGGTGAAATGGAAGTGAACAACAGCAGATTTATCAGTGTTGAGACTCCGCGTGTGCGGACTTCTTATGTTCCGGAATATAACTCATATAAAAGGTGGAATAGTGGAGCCAAAATTGCCCGATGATGGGATGACAAAATTCGAAAATTCGCCATTTTCCGTTCTGGTGAAAGAGGACGGGGACCTTGCTGTTCTTCGTCGTGACTACACTTCAGTGCCTGCACGAGAGAGAAGAATGGCAGCTGATTGGGAATATCATTCCGAGATGGCCGGTGAGATCTTCAATGATGCATTGGCGCTGGCAGGTCAAAAAGGATTGGGTAAGTCTTTTTGGCCTTCGGGGGTTGTCGCTCTTGCCATAGATCCACTGTATAACCCCGCCATTCTTACTGTAGGCTCAATTGAATATCAGCTCGGGCGTGTAGAGGAAGCTATGAAACTTTTCATGACGGTTACGACATTGCCAAAAAACGAAGAAGACATAGTGATTATAATAGACGAGGCAGGTGATTTTCTCATTGATCAAGATGATTACGAAAATGCGCTTGCACTCTATTCTGCGGCTGAGAAAACCTATCCACATGAAACCGTGTATCTTAACGGATCAGGGTATTGCCTCGGAAAGTTTGGTCTTCATGAGGATTCAGTCAAGAAAAACAGGTGTGCGGATGCTTTGGAACCTAATAACTACAAACATCTAAATGACCTTGGATACTCATTGCTTGAAGCTGGAAAGCTTGACGAAGCAGAAGAGATTCTGCAAAAATTAGTATCGCTTGCTCCGCCGGATTATGAATTTTCACGCAACAACCTGAGTGAACTAAGAAAAAAGAGAAGCAGGCAAATGGTAACCTCATGATATTCAAGAGGTTCATTTGAAGAAACCAAATCATGGTTGCGAAAACTCATCAGAAGAAATGGTTTATCTGAGTAAAACGCGATAGAGCACAAAGCAGTGGTTGAAAAACTCGGCCCAAAATTGAATGCGTTCATCAACAGTACAAAAGCATGAAGGCCAAATTTCCAATCCCGCCCTGCGGGACTATTTTCTAATTTCAGCGTTCTGTGAACGCTTAGATTAAACATCCGATGTCTTAAGGTATTGTGTGTTTTTTGGTAGCCTGCGCTTTTTTAAATTTATTCATCTGACGGACAAGATATTCCCTGTTCCCGGTTGCATTATCTAAGGCCTCTTTTATGGCTTGTAGCGCTTGATCATATAAATTATTTACATAGTAAGCCTCAGCCAGTGTATCAAGAAAGGTTGCCGACCTGTTAACATCAACTGCCCTTTTGGCCAAAATAAGAGACCTCGCATAATCGATAAGTTTTTTATCCTTGGCTGTAGCCAATATCCATGCAAGATTGTTGAGGCCAGGACCATCATTAGGGTGTAATCTCAGTATGTTTTCATAGGCCCATTTAGCCTTCGTCATATCCCCTTTCCTGTGGTAGAGATATGCAAGGCCCCTGTAAATTTCTATGTTATCCGGTGATTCGGCAATCTGCTGCGTAAGGGCATTTTCAATGAATATTTGCTCAACATTTTTTTTTAACGGCCCAAAATTAATTGCATAAACAAGAAAGATTACAATACCAAAAAAAAGTGATAAAAAAAGGGCAATCCGTCTTGAATGATGTTTGAGCAATTGACGGTCTTGCAAGAATCTCCACAAGAAGTCCACCCTTTCGGCAATGCTGAAATGATGCCAGGATGGCTGAAATCGGCTTTGACCGCTAACGCTTGCAATTTTTTCAAGTGACATAATAATCGGCTCGGCCCTACCCATTATCTCGGCAGAGTAGAGGTCTGCCTGACGTTCAAAATTTCTCATAAAGAAACCCATAATATACCTGAAATAGACTATAACGCTTAATATTATGGGAATTGACAGTAAAAAATAGAATAGGCTTTTATGTATACCATGATTACTGTTTAATAAACCAATGAGCCATGGTTGTGTTGCCATTCCATATATAAAAAAATCAAAAATTCCTATAGATATACCTATATAACCCAGGAGAAAAAGCATATAAAAGAAAACGTGCATATATTTAACATGACCCATTTCGTGGGCCATGACTGCATTAATTTCATCTTCCGAAAGGATATTTAATAAAGGATCTGTTACAAGGATATATCTCAAACCGGGCAATAAACCCATAACCCCGGCAGTTACCATTTGCCCGCCTAATAAAGGCCATCTTACTATATCACGATATTTGAAATTGTTTTCCCTGAAAAACCTTACTATACTGTCCTTTTTTTTTGATTGGGGCATAGATGAGCATCCCCACCAATACTTTATTAGGGGAGGTAGGAATAGTGCAAGGAGGATCATGAATAAGGATAAAAATAGAAACTGGCCAACTCCACTCTCAAAAAATTTCTTTAAAGAGGGTCCCGCAAATAAGGTTATTGCATCATAAAAAACAGTGAGAATAGCCCAGGGGAATATTACAGGCAGGTTTAGTTTGATATTTGATGTTACATAAACCGATCTTGTTATTGTGCTGTTCGAAAAAATACGGTAGGCACTGTACCCGTAGAACCATATGGTGACAAGAAATGTGAAAAAAATAAGTATTGCTGCAGTACCGGGCAGAATAGAAAACGTGATAAATCCAGGAATTTGCAATAGCCAATATTTCAGATTTATTAGATAAATAGATGCGGCAAACACAGCTATTGATAAAATAGACAGTCTGGTCACCAGTGATTGGTAGGATGAGCTAAGATTATCTATATCTATTAAATTACGAGAGTTGTTTGTATGTAATCTTAGAATTTTTGAAAATTGGTATTTACAGAATAATGCAAATAAAAACCACAGGAAAAATAAAATTGCAATGGCTATTACCGGTGACCCGAATAAGGCCTTGCCTGGATAATTGACACTGAATATTACTAATGCAATTATAATATAAATGACATTGTTGAACATTAATTGTAACTACCAAGTCAGTTAGCCTGAATACTCTAAAACTATTCAATCGGGCAGACAGGTAAAGTGCCAAACTCCCATGGTTTGTCATGCCAGGTTTGGGGCCTAACCTTAACACCACTGTTAAATTCCTTGTTCGCCCAAAATACTACCCCGGTAGATGTGTGTCTTTTAGTTTTAAGTATAAGGATTTTTCCTAAAATTACCGGGGGTAATATAACCTTTGCCTCTTTTTTATCCTTAGAAACAGATTCTCTTTCCTCTATGGCATTAAAAATATAGCCTCTCCTTACGTCCTCCTGGTGACCGGCATCTATATAGACAACAGAGTGTTGCCCGATTAGTTGCAGCCCATCTTTAGCGGCCATAATGCGGGCCTCGATATTTCCTTCGTAAGGAACGGGAAGTATGCATGATGAAATTGGGCGATAAGGTATTAGAAAATCTCCTTTATAGATTTCCCTGAAGGATTCTGATATTCGTGCTATTTGATAGTCTTTCAGGATTTTTACTATCTCCAGTATACCCTTAAAGTAATGAACATAACCACATTCTTTTCCAGTTAAAGGATGCTTAATAGGATCTGATAGATTTAACACGGTAAATTTATCTCCAGGCTTAATGTCCCCTTTATCCATTTTTACGTATACTATGTCGCCCTGACCAATCAGCTTTCTTTTAACCTTTAAGTCAAAAATTCTACCCCATGTATCAGCTTTTTTACTCCTTAGAAAGCCGAGGGCCTTCATATTAGTGAGACCTGAGGCATTAATGCCTATTAGTTTTTCCAGGGGTTCACTCTTTTTTTTAATGGGCTTCTGAGCCTTCTTTAGAACTTCTTCATGCTGCATCAATTCAAGGATGTCTCCAGGTTTGAGCCAGTGGGGGTTAGTAATAAATTTATTCATCTCCCATAGTTCAGGCCAAAGAAAGGGGTTGCCATAATATTGTTCGCAAATTGACCACAAGGTATCACCCTTTTTAACTATATGGCTAAGCTTCTTGTCTGTTGAATAAGAAGGGGATAAAGATAAAAAAAGAGAGAGAAACAAAAATAGGCCGATGTGCAGAAGTTTTGTTTTCAATTGCCTCCTCCTTTGTAAAGGTTGTTTGCAACAACTCAGGTAGTTAGACTGAAGGTTGAAGACTGTTAGGTAAAACGGGAATACGGCTCGTTTTGTCGAAGATCCCGTGTACGGGGAAGCCATGTTTGGTGCAAGAATTTGCTTTTTCTCCACCAAAGTGCGTCAATCGTGCTTTTTGGATTCCTTCAGCCTTCAGTCTAAAAAGCTTCAGCCTGACTACGTGAGTAGTCGCGGTTATTTTTTTTAAGGTTGTAACCTGCAGTTTTACCTACGATTATTTTTATAGCCAATAAGATTTTTCTTTTTCACATTATTGTCTTGTTTATTTCATGTGAGTTTTCGTCATGGACTGGAGATTCAGGATCCCTGCTTTTTGAAAAATATATTTCACCAAAATAGCTTTCCGCCCGGCTTTTTGTATGCTGAGAATTTATATATAAAGTTATAAGATTTGCCTTAGACGGAGTTTTACCAAAGAGTTTTTTGTAATCCTCATATACGTTTCTCGTCTCCATAACCCATTTTCCTAATTTTTCCGACCCGCTTTCCAAGACAATTACACGAGATTTGCTCCATACAGGGCTGGCCCCGGTAGTCAATTTAGGCGCCTTATTTTCCCATGTATAACCAACAATTGTAGCAAGGAAATTGAATTTGCCAAACACAACATACACCTGAGAAGCCTGATCATCAGTTTCCTTTTTTCTGAAATCCCCATTTTCAGGCAGCTCCTTCACCTTCCATTTAAAATTTATATATGGATATTTTTTTACATTTACATATATATTTTTCTTAAGCCCAAAAGAACTTTTTTCACTTATAAGGTGGAGCAAGTGTTCATTGTTTTCTTCTTTTATCTTCAAAATAGGTGATCCTACCTTTTTAACGATCTTCCAATCCACAGGGACTCCATCTCCATCGACTCCCTTAGAAAAATTAGAAATAATCAGTCTATGATCTTCAGCCCAAGCGTTGGACATGAGACAGAAGAATAAAACAATGGCTGAAAATAAAATTCTGAATATTTTATCTTTCATTTCTTTAATATAAAAACATCGGTTTGCCATCAACATGTTGAATTTTTGCCCTATATTCTTTAATATCATAAAGCTCCCTTACGTCTACCCTTTTTTGCCCGGTGGTAATTGTGCTGATGGGAATATCTGTATAAATCCCTCTATGTAACGCAATAAGCCTGCCAAAAACACCCTTTAAAAAAAGATCAATAGTCATATTGGCATAATTGACAGCTACCATTAAATCCAGAGAATCAGGTGTCCCACTTCTCATCAAATATGATAATCTCTGGTTAAGGACATCCTCGCCTGTAATATCCTTAATGAGAGCGCCTGTCCTTTCTCCAATACCCCCCAATTTTCTATGCCCATAGGCATCTGAATCTCCAGATAATAATAAATCGCCACCAATCATCTTAGCCCCTTCAGAAATTGCTATCATAGCATAGTTTTTTGGATTATCTCTCTTATCCTTCAAGATTAACCCTGAAAGTTTTTCAGGGTCAAAGGGAACCTCAGCAATAATTGCACGGTCCACTCCTGAAAGGTACGCAGATATTAATGATGTTTCGCCGCAATATCTGCCGAAAAGCTCTATAACTGCTATTCGTTCATGGGAGCCGGTTGGAGTTCTTAATGCATGTATAAATCCTACGCTTCTCGTAATAGCAGTTGAGAAACCTATGCAGTAATCTGTACCAAAGACGTCATTATCCATTGTCTTTGGTATAGCAATTACAGGAAACCCTTCCTTATGCAACCTATCAGCAAAACTAAGGGTGTCATCACCTCCTATTGCAATTACTGCATCTATTTCAAGATATTCCAGGTTTTTTAATATATGGGATGTAAAATCTTTTACCTCCTCATCTTTCTTAAATTGTTTTTTTAAAAACTCCGGCGCCTCTTTCTTCCTCGTGGAGCTTGGGTTAGTCCGAGATGTGTGTAAATAAGTGCCCCCTGAGCGGTCTATAGTTCTTACCTCTTCAGGAGATAACTCCTGGAGAGCCTTAGAGCTGGCATCAGGCTCGTCAGGGTTATATTCTAAAAGTCCTGCCCATCCCCTGCGTACTCCTATAGTCTTAATGCCCTCACTGTGTGATCGGTATACAAGTGTCTTAAGGCAGGGATTAAGACCAGGAACATCACCACCGCCTGTGAGTATGGCAATTGTTTGTTTGTTTTGTTTCATTTGTATCCTCTTTTAAAGTATAATTTTTGTATCTATTCAGCAAATGACCCCGACGCTTCGCTTCGGAGTTATATACGGAAGTAACTTGAGTACCAAAATCATAATTTATCTATCTCTGTATGTTGTAGATTAAGTTTTATTTTACCACAACATGCAGTAAGTTATTTAGGAGCAAATAACCTTGAAGTGAAATATCAGGGTCATTTGCTGAATAGTCACAAAATATGTACAATGATTAAATCAAAAGGTCAGGGGCTCAACCTTAGGTCCTGTAATTTATAAATCCATATAATCTTTGTCCTAACTCGGAAAGCCTTTCAAGAGCGAGAGAGTCTTCTTGTCCCGACATCTCCCTGACATTGCGGATATCTTGATTGATAACGCTTATGGCGTTTTGAAAGTTTATTTTAGAGAGTGCACCTACATGATCAACAATCCCTAATTTATGGAATCTCTTTCCGAGATAGCTCATATCTTTTAAAAGGTTTTCTTTTTTAACCTCTTTGCTCTTTTGCTTCATTAAGCATTTAGTTGCAACCCAGTATGATTCAAGAAAGGTTTTTGCCAGGGCCGCCCATATAGGAAGTTTATCAAATCCGAGCTTGGTGATGCTGCAACCCCCGTTTTCTTGAGTTTGGAGCAGCAATCCGGAATCCCGAAAATATTTAATTATAGCAATCACTTCTGTCCTTACATCCTTTTTATTGTCAAAAACAAATTCCTTCCTAAGGAGATTAATTAAGAAAATACAATCAGAGTTTATCATATCTATACTTTTAATTTCTTCAGTTCCAGTAAGCAATGATACGGCGACAAAAGAATGGGGGATGAAATAGTGTATAATGCTGTTTTTATAGTATTCAAGTTCCATTTTCTTATCTTCTTCTACATAATAAAATAGCTCATCCTCTCCCTCCTTATCCTCTAAGATTGAAATAAATTTCCATTCAATAAACACGGCAAGGGAATCCTTGATGGCATTTGAAGAGCTAATTAGGGTAGTAGATAATGAAACGTCATGTTTCTTTAAAAATTTCAGAAGAAATTCTACTGTTTCATTTAGCTCTGAAAAATGGAACCCCCTCCTATGATTTGCCAAGATGGCCGTAGCAATGAGTGATAATGGTGTAACAATGGATACTTCATTTATGGATCTGACTAAATCATAGGCCAGTTTACGCTGGCTTTCTTTTAGCCCAGAATCACTTTGGGACAGGTATTGTTTTAGTGAAATAGGGTTGTTAAATTTTATATAAATTTTTCCATATCTTTTCCTTAGCAATTTTCTCGCCCTAAAAAACTGCCAAAAATTTTCTTTCTCCTTTGTTTTTCCATGCAACTCCTTTATGTATGCATTTTCCTCTAAGATTCTATCGTAACTAATTGAAGCAGGCACAAATATAAGATCCTTGCAAAACCCTTCATGATATGCCTGAAGCAGTATGGATAGAAAACCGGTTTGGGGGGGCATTAACTTGCCATTTCTGCTTCGACCGCCTTCAATGTAAAATTCAATGGGATGTCCCTCTTCAAGTAGTGATTTAATGTACCTTGTGAAGATTTCCGGATAAAGTTTTGTTCCCTTGAATGATCGACGTATAAAAAAAGCGCCTGATTTTCTAAAAATATGCCCCATTGGCCAAAAACTTAAATTTTCTCCAGCGGCAGTCCTTGGTATATGTATATGATAATCTAAAAGAACATCGTTTAGAATCAGATAGTCAACGTGACTTTTATGGGATGGAATATAAATAAGCTGTCCTTTGCGGGCCCACTCCCGTGTCCTTGCCAGGTTTGCTTTATCCACATCTATCCCTTCAAAAAGTTTTTTCCAAAACCATTGCAGTAACCGGTGAAAAACTTGAATATAGGTAATGCTATAGTCTGCAGCTATCTCATCGAAGTAACTTTCAGCCTTTTTTCTTAGTTGCTTGAGTTTTTTACCATCCCCATCTGCCATACGTTCAATTTTTTCTATAACACTTTTATCAGTGAGTACCGATTCCTTAACCTGTTGTTTAGACTTCATGATCGGGCCTAAAGTAACCCTTTTCTGCACATCAATACGTTCGATCAGCGTATTCTTTGTTTCTGAAGTCATTTGATCAAGGGATGTTTCAGGCGATTTATTTTCCATATATGTCATTAAATTTAATGGATTACCAAAATCTATAAATGCCTGGCGGTTGTGCCTGAAAAAAATAACAATTTTTCTAATGATGCCTGGGTGTTCTCTGAATCCAAAAAAGATATTCCACAGACTTAAATAGTCTTTTTCAGGGGTTTTCTTAAAAAGTGTAAGTAGTGGGACGATAAAGATAGGCTTATCCATGCCTTGCTGCGTTTCAATAAGGAACTGGATATTGTCTTTTTCTTTATGAATAAAATGTCTGGTAAAGCCTTTTGGGTCAATCAAAAACACGAGGGATGTTGTGCCCTTATTAATAGCCTTCTTGTAGAAACCAGATTGATAAGGACTGTACGAACTCCTGTCTTTAAACAAGGCTGAAATCCGTGATAAGAAAGCCTTTACGGCAAGACCAACAGGTAACATGAGAGACATATTCAGGTCAAAGGCAATTTTGGGATAGGGTAGTCGCTTTCTGCGAAAATTAAAATGATATAAGAGATAATCCAGTTGACCTCTATATTTAATTGCATAGACCACGGTTCCTTTTTTATTCATCTGCTTAAGGTTTTCTACCATGCTTTCGTCAATACTTACCCTTCTAAATAATTTGTACAATAACCAGCCTATAAAGAAACCTGGTTTATGATCCAGCACATAAGGATAGTAAATTTTTTCCTTAAGAATGCTCATATCCTGTTAGAACTCCAAAATAATGTTGATGTTTTTTTGATAGCTATTATATCTTAAGAATGATCTTTGACTTTTAATTTAGGACAATCTCCTTTGAGTGTCAATACAAAGGCGCTGAAAGCCGGGAAAACATGAAAATCTAAAACAGATTGCAAAGTATTAGGGGTTTTAAAATTAAGGGGCTATCCATTTAGCGCAAGTACCAGTAATACTTCAATGTGGTTTTCCCCCTAACATATTGATATTAATGAAAAACCTTAACATGGCATCGAATCATCCTGATTTTTTCTTGATAACAACAGAGCATAATACATGTTGGAGATAATACAGGAAAATAAACGCCTTAACTCCAAAATTGGTAACTTCTCAATAAGGCAGGGTATTCCTATAACTTCCCCCTTTGAAAAGGGGGATTGAGGGGGCTTTTTTCTAAAACTACCCGGACTTATTGAGAAGTTACGCTTTTATCATCCAACGGTCTATTAATACAACAATTATCAAGGTATATCTTCATCAATATCTTTCATATGAGTTGATAACTTGGTTAGACGGCCCTCCCAGAACCCGTATAACATTGTCGATGATTTCGTTTGTTCTTTTTTGGGAGAGGGAGCCGATTTTCTCAGACAGCCTATCTTTATTAACCACCATGATGTGAGTTCCCCTTGCGAGGCTTGCCTTTGGGAGGTTTGCCTCGCCTTTCTGGAGAAGGACATTGCCCGGAAGGATAGCATGTTTTGTCTGCTTTGTAAGTGGCACAACCACAACAGTGCGAAATTCACTTCGATTAATGGAATCTCTTTGAACTATTACCACAGGCCTTTTAAATGCCGGCTGAGAGCCCGAGGATGGGGAAAGACCAGCCCAAAAAACATCACCCTGACATATTACCATTTTTCCTCCTCTTCGTTCACTGAACTCATGACAAGCATTTCGTTGGAAAGATCATGGTCGTAATCTGAAGACTCTCTATCTGCGCAAACTTTATTATATATACTTGTGATCTCGTCATCCTCAAGCATCTTTAACCTGTTATCCAGCTCTTCAACGATAAAACGGCTTCTTGATTTACCTGTTTTCTTGGCCCATTGGTCTACTCGCTTAAGGAAAGGCGGTGGAACAGTGATCGCAATTTTTTGGGTAGACATAAATGTAACCTCCATAGTTATATTAATTGTAATACTACATATACCTACTAAATATATGCCTGTCAAGTTAAAGTTCAAACACAAAACGGTTTTTCCACTTGACAAGTTGTTAATCTACACGGTAAATTAACATTTATGTTTGAAAGAACCCTGAAAAAACGATTGCCTGAAACCAGTTTTTTTCTTTTTGGGCCGAGGCAGGTGGGTAAAAGTATCCTACTTTTGGTTTGTCATTAAGGATGTCAAGCTTTACATCTTAAAGGGAACTGAATAAACAGTCCGTCCCCTTTGAATAAGGACTGTTACACTCTCTTTTAGCCTGTACCTGATTACTGCTTTCCTGAAATCTTTTTTGTTTTTCAATTTAAGCTCATTTATCCCCACTACCAGATCACCGGGCTCTATGCCTATGCTGTATGCCTGGGAGTCCTTTTTAACGTCTACGATTACCAGGCCCTCACCATCCCTCAGCCTGTATTTTAAAGATAGACGTCTGTTTAATTCTTCCACCTTGAACCCGAATCGTTCAAATGCAAAACCAAGGGCAAGATTGGATGGAAAAGAAGTAGCCTTTATATCTGCTTTTCTTTTTTTTCCATCCCTAAGAAAAATTAGATTAAGGGTTTCACCGGCCGTGTGCTGGGATAATTCTTCATAATAGTCTCGGCTGGATATTATTTTATGCTTGTTAAATTCCGTAATAATGTCTCCCCTTTTAATGTCATTATGGTACGCAGGGGAATCTGAAATAATCTCTGAAATCAGGGCGCCGGAGTTCTGATTGGGCATGCGAAAATATTTTGCCAGTCTTTCAGTTAAATCCTGGACTTTGATGCCAAGCCACGCCGTGTGGACATGACCGTAGTTTATAAGGTCACTTACAATCCTTTTTGCCCTGTCAATAGGTATGGCGAAACCTATCCCTTCCGCCCCGGAATAGATAGCAGTATTGATGCCTATAAGTTCCCCGTTTATATTCAGAAGAGGCCCCCCGCTGTTGCCAGGGTTAATGGAGGCATCTATCTGTATGAAATTATGATAAATGCTTTTCTCTGCTCTCACTGATCTATTCACAGCGCTTATTACACCTGTCGTTACCGTATGGGAAAGCCCGAATGGGTTACCTATGGCGATTACTGTTTCGCCTATCATTAAATCATCCGACCTGCCCATGGTAACTGCCGGTATGTCGGAATCCGTTTCAATTTTCAGTACAGCCAGATCCGATTCCGGGTCTGTGCCTACTACCCTGGCATCATATTCCTTTTCATTATCCAATATAATAGATATCTTAGAGGCCTTTACAATGACATGGTGATTTGTCAATATATATTTGTGGGTTCCATCTATGATGACACCTGATCCAAGGCTGTTTTTTACATACTGTCTTCTCGGTTCAAAAAAATCCTTGAAAAAATTGTTGAAAAAATCATCGTTTTCCCGCGAGAAAAAAGGGTTTATTCCTCCTTCTACGATTTTGCTTGTGCTGATATTGACAACGGCGGGGCTTACCTTCCTGGCTGCCTTTACAATAGCATTCTCCCTGGGAAATCTCTGACCACCCAGGACCTTTGGTGGGGAAATCGCAAATACAAAAAGAATAATTAAAGCAGTCATGGAAACGGATTTTAAGTATTTGATATTATAAACTCCTGCATTTACCATAATTCTATTCCCCTAACCCGGATAAACCGGTTGGAGCATAGCGGACTTGTCCGCTTTTGCTGTGTGGCGGAAATCCCGGTTCATCGGGAAACCAAAAAATTTCTCTCGCAAAGGCCCAAAGATTGTTTATAACCATTTTTTGATCATCTTTCCCTTTGCGAACTTAGCGGCTTTGCGAGAGAAGATGACGGGTTTTTACTGTTAGAAAAATCAACTAAATACAACCTTTCCATTATCAATTTC
>Ga0307990_1001140_pt1 | contig 22711 bp, 16 predicted proteins | sample EllFjometagen129_FD_203168 | JGI IMG/M metagenome (GOLD analysis project Ga0307990, IMG submission 203168) | Marine microbial communities from Ellis Fjord, Antarctic Ocean - #129 | ecosystem: Environmental > Aquatic > Marine > Unclassified | place: Southern Ocean | collected 2014-10-08
ATTGGAAAAACATCCCGCTCTCATGCCTATGGCCTTGACCGGGTATGAGAGCTTTGGCTTAATACATCGCTTAGTGCCAATGTAGCTCAGCTGGTAGAGCAGCTCACTCGTAATGAGCAGGTCAGCGGTTCGACTCCGCTCATTGGCTCCAACTAAACCCCCTGTAAAAGGTCGTATCGGCCTTTGTTTTAAGGGTTTTTGCAAAACTATCTCAATGACGGTCGTTCCGAAGCGTCCCCTCCTATTCCGACCAGCCCCAACGAATATAAGTATCAAGTAAGTATCAATTCCGTCTGAGCGACTGGATTTTGACTCTTTTTATAGCGATGAATTGTATGTTTTTCGGTGAATATTCCCGCGCTGGACATTGTTTTTATCAGAAAAACGGGAAATAAATTTCAAATACCAATCACAAAGATAGTCTCAAGCTGGCAAAAAGGCGTAGAACATGCAGGTCTGGATGCCGCGACCGGCTCTCGTCGTAATAAATCTCTTGGGGAATGAGCCCCGCAATGCTCGTTTCCCCAGCTTTCGACCGCTGGTTGAGCCGATCCCATCGTTTTTCTCTGATCGCAGGCTATAAAACAGATGCAATCTAAAGCCCTCTCCCTTCGACGAATGGAGAAGAGAAAAGCGCCCGTCAGTCTGTCGGGAGTATTTCGACCGGCAGTCTGAAGGGTGCGTTCACGTTTCAGGAGTTGCGAGACGAGCATGGCGGCGAACGAACAGATCAAGGCTTGCCGATGGTAGCTCCATTGAGCAAGGCGCAGGGCTGGACGGATCGATGACAGCGCAGGCTGACGACGACGAGCATCACCGCAGGACATCGCACGGGCGCACATACGCCCGAACGTCGCGTTGCAGCGGGGGCGCAGACGAGACCCGGGAACGTTGCAGTATCAACTATCGAAAGACCCTTGAGCCGGAGGCTCTTCCTTAACGGAAGCTCCCGCTAATCTGGCAAAACATTGGGAGGGCAATCAATCAGTGTGCGAACGAGTATGCGACGAGGCAATGAGGGATATGATACAGCGTGCGACGCGAAGCAAGCCGCCGGATCATTGTCCGGAGTTGTGGAGATGCATTCTCGTGTTGAATCTCACTCAAGCCATGGACTTGCACGGGAGAGGCATGACGTGACCGAGTGCCGGGAGGGCGACCACACGCCCGTAGGTGCTCGGCCACGTGATGCTGTCAGAGTAGACCGACTAACTCATATTGCAGGCCACATATGGACTTGCCTCGTGCGCGCGTGCGTAGCCTGCGCGACGCGATAGCCGACGCTCGGATGCGTGCACCGTCTGCTGTGCGTGAGCCTGCCCGCCGGAGGGGGTCCCTGTGCGCTTTCCGCACAGAGCCGTCGGGGGTGCATGGACCACGAGCCGTCGTCGGTCCCCCACCACTATATATATTCCCCCCATCCCCGCTAGCGGCACTAACCCTTTTCCTGCCGTTGACTCTCAATGGCACCCACCCCCACGGGACCAGATCCTGATCCTTTGCGTGCATCGCGCTTGGTTTCTGAGAATTTTAGCAGCCCTACGACTCGCTTGATTCCTCGGTGTTGCCGACAGGATCTGCGGTTGTCTCTCCATCTAGCGCGGTGTAAACCCGAGCAGCAAGTTGAATCATATACCCACACAAGTAGTCCTGATCTTCCCAATCCAAAGAGGAAAGCCAGTCGACTGAAAAATGACGAAAGTCCTCAGACTCGGATTTCTCATGCGCCGCGAAAAGATAGAATAGAAGATTAAGGATATGGTCACTTATGCTTTCAACAAGCCAAGCTCCCGGAATGTAGCTTCCAGCAGATCTATTGAACTTCAAGGACTCAATGGCCTCGGGAATAAAATCATAGCGATCAGGTTCGAAATTGCCGCAATTCGGGCAAAGGATTTTTTCATCATAAGGAACATACTCTGCACTGCAAGACGCGCATTGATGATCATAATTAATGTGTAGAGTCATGTTTATTCTGCCCTTCTATCTTTTTTAAGTTCTCGAAAATTTGATTGCAACGGTCAGCTTCGTCTAAAAACAAGGGGATCTCCCAATTTATCGTGCAATCCAACCAATCCTCGCTGGTCTCAGCTAAGGATTCAGCTTGCTTCATGTAATCCCTGAACCGCTCCTCATTATCGCTGAAAGCTCCCCGAGCCGTCGAAGCCAGACTAGTCCAGTCCTGACAGGTTTTAGGAAATTCCGCAGCAAGATCCAGACAGCGCTTAGCGTGGTCGATTTGATCCGCGAATATATATTTCCAGATGATCTTCTCCCAATCGCGAATAGTTTTTGCGTTGGGCTCGACTGCGGACTGAAACCTTGAAAGACAGGGGTCAGCCCCGCCCACATCCTTAAATAACTTGATGAGATCAAAAAGGCCATCTATCTGAAGCTGTTCGCAATCTGAGATCCAACTCAGGGAATCAATATAACCTTCCATGGTTTCACGAATTGCATCTTGATCACCGAAAATCTGCCAACGAGCCCAGGGGCAAGCGATCAACCTTCCCGCATCGGTTCCCGCCTCCGCTCTTTCCAGCAACTCCAAGGCAACCTCTTTCTCGCCACGCTTCGCCCAAACATCAGCTAACTTACACAGCAAAAATGGATTTGTGGTCTGGGATGCCAACTCTTCCAGCAACTCGTGTCCGGCATCCGTTTCTGGTTGCAGGGCAGCTTTCATGAAGAATTCCTGAAAGGTTTCAGCACCATCGTTAGCGGCATCAAAATATTGAAAGGCGAGCCGTCGCCCAAGAAAAACAGGAGGATGATGGCTTGAGGATGGCTCCCCATAATAAACATTGCGAGAGACGTACCGACGAAAACAGTCGCTAAACGTATCCAAATCCTGCTCGGAATAAGCCATAGCGAACGCGTCGGCTACCGGTTTATTCTGCTTCAGATCCTCTAGAAAATCGGGGTGCTCAAGGTATACATGAGCCGTGGAATTCAGATCTTTCTCCAGCACCCAGTCCTTGAACCACCGAGGAACGTAATACCATATGTCCTGCTCAAAAATATCTCTGCCCACACAAAGTGCATTGATCTGCCGTCCGATCACCAGCATCTCCAACGATGTGACCAGCCGAGCAAAACCGCCCTGTACAAATCCTGCCGAGAACAATTCCCTCCACGGCAACTGGGGGGTGACCTCACCGCTGATCATGCCACCAAGCGGGCCGCCGGAATCGACAGAGGACTGCTTCGCAATCGCCTCTTTGGCCGCATTATGGTGGAAGGATTTAAAATATTTATAGCCGATATCATTCACGCTAGAACCTTTCTCCTACCCAAACGGCTGGTCATCAAGGTCGTCCCAATCAGCGGGATAGCCGAGGTCGGATTTCTTGATGGCCTCTGGTTCCGGCGGAAGCGGCGGCCGATCGGCTTCTCCGGAACCAGACGGAGCTTCAGCGGAGGCGTCACTTTCGATCTTCCAGCCGACGAGATTATTGAAGTACTTCCCGTTGTACTCGCGGCCACGGATGTCGAAAAATACTTTGATCTCCTGCCCTTCGGAGACATTGTCGAGCAAGCTCACCTTGTCCTGCAAAAACTCCAGAACGATCTCCTGCGGGTATTTTCCGTCGTCGACGGTCACGACCACTTCGCGTTTGGTAAATCCGCTCGCAAAGGTCTGCGGCTCCTGAATCAGCTTCACTTTTCCTGTTAAATCGTATGTCATATTTTTCTAAACCTTGATGACCCCCATTTGCGACCATCCAAACTATAGCGATTACCATACTGGGATGCTAAAAGCAGATTACATTTTTAATTTGTTAACATCCCTAAGTAGTGTTGTGCATCTGTATGTCCTTGTTCAGCAGATAGGCGCATCCACCTCACGGCCTCCCCGATATTTCTCGGAACACCTTGGCCGTTGCGATAGCAAGCGCCCAGATTGAATTGTGCTTTTGCATGGCCCTGCTCAGCAGACAGGAGGAACCACTTCACGGCCTCCTTGTAATCCCGCGGAACACCTCGGCCTAAGTGATAGCAGACGCCAAGATTGTTGAAGTAGCGGCCATTGTATTCACGGCCCCGGATATCAAAGAAGACCTTTATCTCCTGTCCTTCGGAAACGTTATCGAGCAGGCTTGCTTTGTCCTGAAGGAACTCCAGAACGATCTCCTGCGGGTATTTCCCGTCCTCGACGGTTACAACCACCTCACGCTTCGTAAACCCGCTCGAAAACGTCTGTGGTTCCTGAACCAGCTTCACTTTTCCTGTTAAATCGTATGTCATATTTTTATCTCCAAAACTCCTAATCGCCCTGAGCGACTAAGTGCGGTTTGCTTTGCGTCCTCACGCGTATAGCCAGCCTTTTTTCTGGATCAATAATCATATTGACGAAGAGGGACACGCAAAAAGACAGAACTCCGCTAGCATAGTTGCATCGCAGGTCTTTTGCCTCCAAGCTCTAATCCCAACGTGTCAGCTTAACATGATCCGATGAGCCGCAGTCTAAGCAATAATAAGAACGGCTACATGGTCCAGATTTTGATTTACAGATGTGGTCAAGGTTATATCCACCACATCCTGAATTCATGCACTCCCCTTTGTATGTCCTACGGAATGTACAATCCGAAGTTCCCGTATCCCCGCATCCGAATAAGCAGGCGAATCCAGTAAGAAAAACCAACGTCATAAACAATTTCATAATCAACTTCCCTTCATAATAATTGCCAGAGGTTGAGGGCTTCGGGTGAAATTAACATTTTAAACAGTCACCTTCGACCTAGACTCCTAACTCTTCCCGCTTCTTGGATACATTACCCATCTGTAGAGGGTGCCTCAAAGGTGCCGCTAGCTTTTTTACAAAGCTCAGAATGATGCGTAAAATGGTCAGATTTCGCAGGCAAGTGGCTGGTTCAAATCTGAAAACACTTAGACCGAGAAATGATTAAATAATAGGCCCGACACCGGCTCCCGGCTCGAATTAATAACTAATTTTAAATCCCCGAGAAGTAAATGAACCATGAGACCCACATGGATCTTTCATGCATTCGGATACTGTTTCTTTTATCAAATCTTCAATTTCTTCAGCACCCATATCCTCTTGATCTGGAATGCTTACAATCCGCCATTGGACACCGTCAATATCGAAAACTTTTCCTGTTCCATTAGGATCATCAATAAACATCAGATGCTTTCCATAAGGACTCCACATCACCCGCTTATTTTTTTTCAGAATTTCGTCTACGGTCAATCCTGAATATTTAGCTACATGTTTTTTTGCATGTTTAATTTTAGGCTTTCTTCCTAGCACATCGGCCGCTCCGACCCCAATTTGACCTATAAGATTACCGCTGCACATAGTGGTTAATATGCCTTTAACTGATTGAGATCCAACTTCGGTAGTTAAACTTAATTTGGTCTGAACCGCGATAGCCCTCTCGTTTGTAAAATAAATAAGAACATGGTCTTCATTAGGTATTTGCAATGCATATACGACTAATTTTATTTTTTCAGAACTCATTTACACCTCCGTTATTGATACTCTCTTCTTGAATAGATTACTCATCAAACTCTGCTGACTTGAACTTCAGGACGTTGCAGTTTTCTTTGATCGCTCGCTGAAGAGCTTCATCAAACCCTTTGTCCCCAGTCGCTTGAATTTCAACAGAAATCTTCACATCGACATCCGGTTTGGAGGTAAAGGCCTGCACCACTTCATCCATGATGGTTGCAAAATCTATTTTTGCTTTTATTGGACTCAAAGCTACCGTTCCATAAAACATCTTCTTAACGACGGCAAGGGGGACCGACTCCGTCGTGCTGCCCGCCCCAGAAGACGGGGTCGTTGGAGGCGTCGCCCCCGTTGAGGGAGTCGGAACAACTGGCACCTCACCCGCCTTCGCACGTTCCGCAGCATCTAACGCCTCTTTATAGGCGGAAGCAGATTCCTTGTTCAGTAAAAGGCTGCTCCCATCGAGATATACCAAGGCATGACCGCCGAATGTAAACCCAAGATAGGTTTCGCTTTCTTTGCCGGAGGAAAACCCAAAGTAGTCGCATGTGCTGACCGCCTTCGTAATGGCATTCACAAAAACATCTTCGGTCAGCAGTCGCGGCAAATAGAGATAGTTACAGCAGTCCTTCCACACCTTCTGAGCAGAAACTTCCGTTGCGCCGTCTTTGAAGTACCATTTGTTGAGAAGCTGGTGCAGGTGGATTGGAGCCCATTCGGAAACGATCCACTCCTCCTCCTTCAGCTTCTCTGCGATTTCCTGCATTGGGTTGGCCGCCGAGGGCGAAATAGACAACATTTCCCACGCGAGAGATGGCTTTCCTTTGGACAGATCTTCCGCCGGACACAAAAGCCATTTGTAGGCCTCTTTGATCATTTGAATTGCGGCCTGCTCCGCGCCCTCGCGATTCCGTTTTGCCTGTTTAAGCTGGAACAGATCGAGATTCATACGCCCGTTATCGACATCCTCTACGATAGACTTCCACGCAATGGCCGTTCGCGCGTGATCTTTCAACCGGGAAACCAAATCCGCTTCTGCCGCCAAAAAGATCAGACGATTTTGATGCTGGCGGGGTTGATCCCCGCGATGCCGTAAAATATCTTCCGCAGCAGAGCGGGCCATATCTCCAGAACCTGCGCTGTATCCACTCGAAGGGGACAGTACAACTAACCGTGGACCGGAGCCGATTTCATCTGGGACATCAGCAGATGCCGTGAACAGATGCACCCCGGCAAACATCCCAGAGCGACCAAATAAGCGGGACATGCTGCTTCGGGCGTAGGCCATCACCTCTTCCGCAGGAATATTCTGTTTCCGCCCCTCCATTTCACGCCGCAGATTCGGCGTGGTATCTAGCCAGAAGCTGTCCTGATCCGAGTAGAGATAATGCATTTTATCGCGAAGACGTTTCAGAACGTCCTCAAAAACACCGACGGTCTGTCCCGGCTGAACGGAGCCAAGAAGAATCCGCTCCACCTTGAGTCCACGAACCCTCTGCAATGAGGATGCAGGGGCGCTCCCCAGAAAAATGGTGCGCGCTGTGCGACGGGCAGCCTGAACCCCGCCAAATAACGGATGATGGCCATCGAGATCGGCGGTAACCGACCGCGGCCCATCCACTTCTTTTTCGAGTACCGGCTCCCATCCGGGCGGCAGATAGTGAATGCTCTTGTTCCGAACCAGTGCATCATCCAGCGGAATGGAGCCAGGCATAATCAACGCATCGCGGTTATCTGTATTCCAAAGCCGGTGAATCACAATCGCCATGTATTGGAGCACACCGCGCGTGCGTTGGAATTTATCCAGTGTAGACCAGTCCCCGTAAAGCCGGTCGAAAATTTCCGGATGAATGGGGTATGACTGCACAAGACGATCCAAGTAACCGCCCTCCAACGTTTCTTGAGGGAATTTTCCATCATTGGTGCGATAAAGCTCAGCAAAAGCCTTACAGACGGTTTCCCGCTCGCCGGCATCACCAATCGATTGGAAGAGACGACGGCGAACAATTTCGAATGACTCTTCGGCAGCCACCGGCTTCCAGACCGATTCCACCCGCCCGAAATATTTTTCGAGCGCAGTGAGCGCCTTTTCGCCTGTGACTCCGCCAACCTCTGCTTTGGACTCTGGTAATGAGGCCAACAGCATCGCCTTGGGAACTGCCTTCAACGCTTCTGTAAGGGCCTGAATAAAACTGAGATTGCTGTCGTAGGTTCCCGCGCAGTATTTGCCGGATTCCAACTGACGAATGAAGGCCACCAGCTCATCAATCAGGATTACACAGGGCGCCGCCTTTTCGAGGAGATCTTGAAGCACCGCCTTCCCGGGAGATGTGCCGTCTTTATCTGCTGCTGCGACCAGATCGTAACCCTCTTTTCCAAGCAGTTGCCAAGCCATCTCCCCCCAAAGGGTGTTGATCTTTAATTTCTCGTGTTTGATGGGCTGACTCGGAGACAAATTATTTCCATCCAGCACCGCCACATTAGCATTAGGCAGCTCGTGAATACCTGCCTCATCGAGAACGGGCGGAATGCCCTCCAGCTTGTCTGTGCCCACCGTCCGCGATGCCAAATGATAGACCGCCAGCATCGTATGGGTTTTTCCACCCCCGAAAGCAGTTTGAAGCTGAATGACCGGATCGCCGCCCTGCCCAGCAAGGCGCTGGGCGACCGAAATCAGCAGAAGGCGCATACCCTCAGTAATAAAGGTGCGCGAAAAGAAGCGCTCCGCATCCTGATAGTCCGGCGCGGCGGTGCCCGCCGCCACCTGTGAAATGTCGGCAGCAAATTCCGACTGCTTCAACGTTCCTTCCAGCACATCCTTGTGTGGCTGGGCGATTTCTCTCCATGGTTTTATGCTCATAATTACATCCTGTTTCTTTGAGGGATTACAGCCCCATCATCGTCTTGAAAACTTGGCTCTTTGCCGACGGTTTACCTTTACTGGCTCGTACAACCCCTTTGATACTCCATTCTGGAAGGTTTTTCGTGTTATGGGTATTGAGCACATCCTCATTCTTCAGCACAGCCGACTGAATAAGGAATTTTTCCATATCGTTAATAACCTTAACCGGAACCTTTCGCAGGTTGGCCGGCAACGCCACAAAGAACATGACCGGGGTTCCTTTTTTACCTTCCCACAGCAACTGATTGTATTTCTTTATCTTATGATCAGTAAAAATCTCCTGCTTAAAAGTTTTCGAGGCCTTTCCTACATACCACGGCACAAACCCTTTGCTCGCTTGCAATGCAAAAACATAACACCCTTGCTTCTTGACCATATCGCGAGCAATGGCCTGACCCCAAAACTCAGCGATATGCTCATCACGAATATGCTTCATTTTCCCTACACCAACGAAAGGAATTTTAACGGGGCCAAATGTTTCCAGTGCTGTTGTTTGCATGCTTCTCCTCAGGTTACAAATTCGTTCCTCAAATCAGCTCAATCTGTTCGTTGATATGCCCACGCTCGAAGGAGGCTGTGACAATGGCGCTCCACGAGGTGATCAGTTCGTTGTACGAACGAGCATCTTCGGCGCGTCCGTTGCGTTCGCAAAGGGTGTAGAGGTGGTAGGCGAGCTGGCGGATAGGTTCTGCCCGCTCCGGCATTTTTGCCAGTAGTTCACCGGAAGACGTTTCGCCCTGAGTTTTCAGTGTGCGAATCATCTGATGGCACGCTTCCCAGACCGGAGTGCGGTTATCCTGCTTTGGGTCCCAACCGGCTGGGTAATCAGCCCACTTGAGCAACTTGACTTTTCCGCCGCCCGACTCGATCACGCCCGCTTCCTTAACACCGTCCACTGTGGTGCCTTTAGCCTGCGCCAATATAAGCGCCTCCCCAAATTCGCCGGCACTCCAAGCGTAGAGGTCAAACCAGGCCGAGCAAAATAGCGTGTCCGCATCAAAATTTCCAGAGTCTGGAGAAAGGTATTCTGTAATGGCGCGGTTAATGAGAATCATCGCATCATGAACGCTCATTTCTGATCCATCCTGATTCAGGACCGCTCCATATTTTGAGAAGACCGCCATGCCGGGGCCGATGGCCGCCTGAGCCAAGTCCACCGGCGCAATCGGGGAGCGACCGCACTCGCCACCGATCATCGTCTCCAGTGCCTCGGGCATTACTTCGCGTAGCTCTTTCAGGAATGCCTTACGCGAAATATGTTCAGCGTCAACTGACCGCTTCTGACACACCAGTACTATCGAAGACGCCAGAGCATTGGAACCCATACTAATCGACCGATCTGCACGTTCAGTCCGCATAGGCCAAGTGCCATCTATGGAAAAGCCTGCCTGAATGACTGCTGCCAAAAATGTTTCCCAACCGGTATTGGAGGTGCCCTTTTCTTTGGTTTCAGATTGTTTAAAAGCGTAATAGATCGTCACCGGGAAAGCGGGGTGCGCCTGCTCAGCAAGGTTGTGCATGGCACGGGTCATCCCTTCCATAAAAAAGGTCTCAGCCTTTTGCTTCGTGCCATGGCGATAGGGTGTTGCCACCAGCTCTTCCGCTTTGGGCACCGCCATCGTGGCAAAAAGCTCAGGGTAGACCGGGCGAAGCATTCGCCGCATCCAAACATAGAAAAAATCAGATAAATCAGCATATCCAATATTATCGTAATATGGAGGGTCGGTGGAGATGACCTTATTAATGCTTATTGATTGATTAGCAGCATCTTGCTGTACAGCCTCACCTTTGAAACTAGCTACTAAATTATCGAAGGATTTTATGGAGCTTTCGACAGTTGAAAACCATGGGCCAATCTTCGAGAACGGAGATAATTCAACAAAATCCCAGTTCATAGGGATAGCTTGACGGGCGAACAAAGCCCTGACATTTTGGTTCGTGGAGTTCCAGCTACAGACCGCATTTGACATGTCAGTCCAACGAGAAGTGGCCAACCCCAGATAAACAGATGTAGCTTCAGCATAAGCTAAGGCCCCCGAACCTCCCGCAGCCAGAGATGCACCAAGTGACCTACCAGCGGCAAGGGCCTCGGCCTTGATCTTCTCGCGTGCTTCCGCCACCAGCTCCGAAAAAGTGTCCAACGCCACCAGTTGCCGATCGGTAAACAGGTCACCAAAGGTTGTCATTCCATAATTTGGTGTCTTAAAATCTCTTGGGTTTGACGGCAGCTCACTTGTTGGCTTCCATCCCACGTTTAGTTGGTGCGCTGAATGCTCCATCTCTTTTGTCGGCGACAGATAGACTCGGCTACGCTTTCCTTCTGCCACAACAGCCATCAAACGAGAACCCATTCGGCCCGCTTTACCTTCTTCACGAATATAAGGGAAAGGCATTGCAGTATCAGAGAGAACACAAGTTCCCCCTTTCCGATTAACCGTTCCTTCCAACTGGTCAGGATTCATTTCCCCATTTTGCACTTCAAAGTGATACCCGCCTTGATCTGGAACCACTTTTACCCAAACTTCTTTCCCCTTTTTAGTACTCAGCTTAAAAGAACGAACTAATGGAACATCAACGCTTGAAAAAGCGGGATTGGGGCTTTTGACGGTACGCGCCCAGAGCCACGCAATGACGGTAAGTTCCTGAATTGCCAAATGCCCGTTTTCGATTTCCGCTGACGTCGCATGGCGGAAGGTGCCGTCCTCTTCCTGTACCGCTTTGACTTTGGGGTAAAGGTGTCCGATTCGCTTAAAGGCCTCTTCGCGCATCCACTGTCCATAGCGGCGAACATCCTCGGCAAGCCCTTGGACATCCTGCCACTCTTCCATCATTTGAGTCTGTTTTTCACCTTCAGGGATAGGCCCAATGGGTTTCTGACCGGCAAAGCGCTGAGGAATTTCAATCATGGCCTTGTTGATCATAACAGCGACGGGATTGAGATCGGAAGCATGGCTTTCGAGGCCGAGGCGCTGGGCTTCAAGCGGGATGGCGCCACCACCGGCAAAGGGATCATGAAAAGCAGGCAATTGCTCCGGATCAAAGCCAGGCTTGCCTTTATTGAGAGAGCAGGTTTCTTTCCAACTGGCGCGGATGGCTGCGCGAGCACGTTCGATCACTTCTTCGTTGGTGGTGTTTTCCCATTTCACCAGATCGCGAATAATGTCAAAGAGTGCCTCACGCTCCATGTCGGCCTGGGCTTTGGTTTTTTTGCCGGTCCATCCGCGTTCGCCGCCGGGATCGTTGACCATCTGGGCAAACAGCACAGCACGGGCGGCGGCCTGAGGTCGCCGAGCCCACCAGATATGCAATGAGCGAGGGTGCCTCGGTGTAAAAGGCTGTTTTTCTTTTATGCACGCCGCATTGATGTCGTCGAGCGGTAGCGCCACTTCGATCAGTTTTTTTGGAATCTTAAATTTAGCCATAAAAATCCTTATTTAAAAATCGGCATTTAGCTTCGGGCAGACTTTCCGCAAGCATCCATCAATAAAACTCCAGCTAAAATAGCACCATATATCGGATGCCCGATTTAAGCACCCACAACATATTGTGCTTTCTTCACAGGCTCCGCTGATTCTATCAAGCAACGGTCAAGCAAAATTCTTTTCAAGTTTACGCCCAGCATGGCAGGTATTTCCTCGCTTTCGGCCCGACGGACTCATCGTGGCAACGGATCAAGCTCTCCGCGATGGCATCGTTGATGATCCGGGAAACGGTGGCACTGTTTTTTGGCTCAATGCCAAAGCGCTCCCTCAGTGTAGAGTTGGTCATGTAATCCCTCTGGGCATAGCGTAGACAGGCATGAAGGTAGCAAGCACGCACGCGATCCGCTTTGTCCATGGCCTTCAACTCCCGGTGAGCAAAGAGAATGGCATGGGTGTGCTCGACGGACGTTTCAAAAACCGGGGCTGGCAATTGGTAAAACTCTGTCTGGAAGACCACCTTGTCGATTCCCGAGCCACGCTCCTCACAAACCCCAACCCGGCGCATAAAAGAGGCCAACGCCTCATTGCGCGACTTTGGGGGGCTGTTTAAAAAGCGATCCGGCTCCACCAACGGAAGCCCGGGATTTGTGATCTCCATACGGTCTTCAAAAATCTCGATCATCGGGCCCGTACCGCTCTGGTGGAAATCCTGATGGATCAGCGAGTTGGCCACCAACTCGCGGATCGCCAGTTCAGGAAACATCGGCACCTCTTTGCGCAAGGCTCTGCCAATCACCTCGTTTTCGGGCAAAAGGTTCGTGATGAATCCAATTAGTCCTTCAAACCCATTGGCATAGCCCTTGTTGCCATCTATCTCCCGCAAGGTTTCAACCCGGTTAATCCCCTTGTATTGGATGACACGGACCGCTTTGCGGCCCAGCCCCCGGAAGGAGGCCAGCGTCTTGGCGAAAAGAATAGCTCCTAGGTTGGTAATATCCCAGGACCCGTCAGTCGCTCTGACTATGAAACGATCCTCTTCCAACGCGTTCAAGATTCCATCTTTGGATTCGGGGAGAGGTAATTCGAGCAATTCAAAATAGGCTGGATAATCGAGCAACCGCAGAACCTCATCGGCCGCAATCCGTTCAGCGGCGGTCTCCCGCTCAAAAGGGATCGCATCGAAGATCCGCCACAAGGTCCGCTCCTTCTCAGAAAAATCCTTCAGTTTTTTCTTATAAGATCCCACCCGAATGAATTCCTGATGCTTGAAGGCCACCGGGTGACGGAACGCCGCGCCGATTTCCAATAAGATCACGGGCTTATTATCAATATCCACATCGATGAAGTGAAATTCAATTTTGGGAGATAGCAAACGCAACAGCCAGTTTTCCAGCTCCTCCGCCCCAACCTTGGTGCGCCGCGGATTAAACGAGGTGCCAGTTATTTCATGAGTCTGATCCTCAACACCCCAAACCATGAACGCGGATACCTTGCCGCACAGTGCCGCCGAGTTGGATAGAGCTGAGATGTATTCCCCAAGATCCTCTTCATCGACGTAGTTCTTCTTAAACTCGACCCATTCTGTTTCATTAGGGAGTTTGCAAAGCTCGCGGACCAGGCTGACATAGTAGTTTTGTTCTCTTGAAATCGTCATTTCTCCGCTTTCTCTAACAAATCACTCAATTCATAATTGATGCTGGCTACGCTGAAGTCCGGCTCCTGCGTGAAGGGGTTGCGAATGTAGTGCGGTCCGTCAAAGTTGTCACCATCGACAATGACGATGGCCAAAATAAATTTATCCGCCTGATTGAGCGCGTAGATGATTTCATTGCGACTCACGGTGATGGTGCTCTGCCCTTTGGCGCGGCCTTTGACTTCAATGTGCCGTGGTTCCGCCAGTTTGCCATCCAGCAGCGGAGGTTGAGCAGTGACATCCCAGCCGCATTTATCAGCGGCCACATCGGTGACGTCGTGTCCGAGTTCGCGTTCAAAATCCATGACGGCGTTCATGGCGACCCGCTCCACCCGCGCACGGGCCGCTGCATCCACACAGAACGTTTCTTTTCCGGCACGTTGATCGAGCAAGCCTTGAGGAATTACTAAAGCTCCGCCCACGACAACCGGCGTACAGGAAACAACATTTTTCATGATCTGCAGCTCGTGCTTGCGCTGCTCCAGCCGGGCGGTCAGCTCTTCCGCTGTCCGCTTGGCGTTCGCTGCATTGGCCTGACGGGTTGAACCTGCGCCGCTCGTTGGCGAGGCTCCCGAAAGTTTTAAATACAGATCCGATTGATAGCTGATTTCTTTGATCAGCCGTTCATGAACCGCAACCAGGATTTTGTCGGCCTGATGTTCATGCCTTCCGCGCACTTCGTCGTAATGCTCCGGCACCAGCTTTTGTGAAGCATAGTCGAGTGCCAGTGCATCTAAATCTCCGGTTATCCAGGGCGCGTTGACCACATCAGAAACCACCTTTTGATCCTCTGCCCTGATAGGCTGAAGATCAAGATGTGGCGCCCAACCAGCATGGGTTGCTTTGCCGTGCTGATCGATGGATACGAACTGAAGTCTGCGAGATGCAATACGCTGAGCGTCTCCACTGCTTTCCCTCACGCTATGATCGATCATGAATAAAACATGCGGTTCGGTAGAATCGTCGTTTGGATCAACTAAAACTGCTCCCTGTTTGAGTTTAGGACGATGGGCTTCGAGCACCAAATCGGTAACAGAAGCCATCAGAGGATGAGCAGGATGAACCAGATCCGCCAAGGCACTCCCCCTGACAGAAACCTGATCTTTCTCAAAACAAATCCGTTCGTATTTTTTCAGAACCGGCGTTCGGCCAGCTCCGATTCGCCGGTCCCTCTCTCGGATTACAGCGGGAACATGACGCACTTCGTAGCGGGACTGCTCACGCGGGCGCATTTCTCCGCCCAGATGCTTGAAAGCTTCGCCAAAGAATGCGCGGATGAAATAGGGTTGCAGTTTGCGGGCTTCCGCACGCTCCATCTGTTCTTTGACAACAAAGAGCTCTTCCATCCCCATATTCTGTTCGACCAAAGCATTTCGTTTTAGAATATCTTTGATGTGATCCGTATCCAGCACCCCATCGATGACCTCCTTCATTCTTGCTTTGGTCTCCGGGCTTTCGCCATAACGAATGGCCTCAATCAGCAGGTCTTTAAGTGAATGATTTTCAAACGCTTCACCGAGAATGTCAAAAACCTGACCGCCCAGTGCTAAACGCTCTACTTCAAGCTTTTCAAACAGCCTAAGAAAAACATCCCCTTCACGGGTGCCGTTGGCTACCAGGTTCCAAAGATGGCAAACCTCACGCTGGCCGATACGATGAATTCGTCCAAAACGCTGCTCCAGACGGTTGGGGTTCCATGGTAAGTCATAATTTACCATGAGGTTGGCATTCTGCAGGTTGACACCTTCTCCGGCTGCATCTGTGGCGATCAGGATCAGCAGGTCGTCAAAGTTCCGAAACTGCTCCTGAATCTTGCGGCGCTCATCGCGACTCACTCCGCCGTGAATGACAGCGACTGCCTCCGGGCTGCCCAACACGCCGGCAATGCGCTCCCGCAAATAGTTCAGGGTGTCTTTATGCTCGGTAAAGATAATCAGCTTGCGCCGCTTCCCTTCCGGCGTTTTAGTTTCGGGACTATCGAGCATGATGGAGCGAAGTTCATCCCACTTACGGTCACTTTGCGACTGCACCAGTTCGTGAGCTTTTCGTTTTAACCCCTTTAGAATTTCGATTTCTGCCAACAACTCCGGGATGCTCTCTGCTGCAGTGGCCTGGTCAACTACTTGCTCGACCCAGTTTTCATATTCTTCCCCGGTCAACTCCTCTTCAGCATCATCCAGTTGATCTGGCAAATCCAATGGCCTGCGAACGACATATTCCGCCTGATTTTCTCGAACAAGATGCCCGCTTGAGAGGTCGCGCATCTCCTCCAGTCGTTTCTCCAGCTTTTCCTGACGACGGCGCAAAGACTGATGGATCGCTGCCGGACTGGAAGCGAGACGACGTTGTAGAATTGTCAGTGCAAAGCCGACGCGGCCTTTTCGTTGGGCGTCCATCAACCGCTCCGCACGATTCATTTCGTTGCGAACATAGTCGGTCACGTCTTCATAAAGTGCAGTCTCTGCCGGAGAGAGATCGTAATTAGCTGTATACGCACGCCGTTCAGGAAACAAACGAGTTCCGTCAAAGCGAAGCAGCTTTTCCTTAACCATCCGGCGCATGACATCAGACACATCGACCTTTTGTGCGCCATCGCGGAATTTCCCGTAAAACCGATCACTATCGATCAGGGACAGAAATAACTGGAAGTCCTCTTCTTTCCCGTTGTGGGGAGTAGCCGTCATTAGCAAAAAATGACGGGTCAGTGAGCCGAGCAATTCACCCAGCAAGAAACGCTTGGTTTTATTGATCTTGTTTCCAAAATAACTGGCTGAGAGCTTATGCGCCTCGTCCACAACAATGAGATCCCAATGAGTTTGCTTCAACAGCTCTTGGTAGTGCTCATTCCGGGAAAGCTGATCCAGTCGGCAAATAAGCCGATCCTGCTCCTCAAAATAATTCCCAGTCACACACTGTTCCTGTTTCTCGCGGCTAAACAGATCAAAGGAGGTGCCAAATTTTTCCTGAAGCTCATCCTGCCACTGTTCAGTCAACGAACCTGGCGAAACAATCAGGATGCGCTTGGCATCGGCCCGCATCATCAGCTCGCGAATATAGAGGCCTGCCATGATGGTTTTCCCGGCACCGGGATCGTCTGCTAAAATATAGCGAAGTGGCTGGCGCGGAAGCATGGATTCGTAAACCGCTGAAATCTGATGAGGCAGCGGCTCTACGTTGGAGGTGTGAATGGCCATCATCGGATCAAAAAGGTGGGCCATACTGATGCGATAGGCTTCAAGAGCCAGCTTAAATTCCTCGCCGGGCGCGTCAAAACCCCATGGTCGACCTGATTCAGCCATAGACAACCGAGCCTCATCGGATCTAAAAAGCATTTGCTCTCCCAGACGCCCCTGATTGGTTTTGTAATAAACTGTTACAGCATTGTCGCCAATAGGGTCGGCAGTAACTACTCGAACCACTTCCTCTGGCTCAACTCCTCTTAAAAGAGCATCCTTCTTAATATCTTCGAGCTTAACCATTCAGGCACCCTTTCCGGCGCGATTTTCCAAACATTGGAAACATTTCTACACCTTTTTTCCAACCCTTGGAAAAGCAATCATCTTCTTTTTCCAACCCTTGGAAAGAAAAGCGATCAGCTCATGTTTCGAAGTGGAGTTGACGCGGGCCGTTCATTATGACGACACAGAGGCATTTAAAGGGGGGGCGTGTGCAGAGAAGACGGGGTTAAGATGGGGTTGGCCTCTATCCGATCTCAGAGCATAAGCGCACGAGCTGATGGCGCTGAGTTGGAAAGGATGTGCGCCGCCTAATTATGTGAAGGCAGCCCAGGGGCGCCATATGGAGCCGAGACAGGGATGCTTACAAAGGTCTCAGAATAATGCACGCGGGACTCAGAAAAAAAGCCAACGCCCAACAGGTCTCCGGCAATAGGGAAAGATACACAGAATTGACTAACCGTATCCTTACGATACCAGAAATGACTTGGAGCTAGCTCGATATCGGAAGAATCGACACAGATGCAAGTGACGGAATCGAAACGGAGGAGAAAGCTCAAGGCCTGCCGCACAGCGGGCTTAAATTGAAAGACGGCAGATCTCCATCAGCGGCACCTCTCCAATGACGGCGGCTCGAAGCGGACGTGCGCCTAGCGTTCTCCTATTGTAGTGGACTTAAGATCCTGTTTTTGAAGTGGATTTTTGCCTATTTAGGCAAATCGCTAGTTTAGCCAATGTTTTCAAGGATCAAACCTCCCCGACCAAAGTGGACGTAAGGAGCAGTTTTTCAGAAACAGGGCAAAGGACGGTGGACGTAAGGGTTTTTAGAGGATACGTTTTTTTTGATATTTAGTTAAGTTATCCACCAAACGTTTTCTCAAATGTTAAATTAAGGATTAAAATGGAAGAAAATCTAAAAATAATAATAAGTGCGGCAAGTACCGGCGCTAACGTAACCTTATTTTTAACCAACAAAAGAATCATAGCTTCAAAATTTTCTGGAATGCCAATGGCCATTGCGGGAGCGGCAACATTAGGAGTGCTTACGGGGCCAATTGGACTTGGCATCATGGTTGTGGCATCACAGATTCGCGCCAATAAAAAGGCAGAAAAGACCAGTAAACTTAGTCTTGATGATATGCTTGCCAAAGACAAAAAAGCCGTAAAAGTTTTATATAGTGATATTGACAGTATTGAGATAAAAAAACGCGGGCTCTGGCGAACATTAAAAGTACTATCTAAAGGAAAGAAGTATATATGGATAGTTAAAGGACTGCCTAAAGAATATAGCGATCAATATGGACGAAAGTGGGCAGATATTATAGCAGAGGCTTTGCCAGACAATTTTCAGATGGAACAAGCGAACCAAACGGATGATTATACCTTCTGGCACCCGCTTCCCAAGTAAAGCACACTTCACGAGGCTCCTTTCAAACGTTCTCTAGCAGGGCCGGTCGAGGCGTGGTTGATCCAGGCAGAGTTTTACGAGGGATAGGGTAATACGCTTTTGACGGTTTAGACGGTTAGGTCCACCTTGGTCTAAGCGTCTTCAACGACAGGAAACACCCCGTTTGCACCCGTCACTTCCTGCCAGCATTCCGCATAAACACGGTTAGCAGTTTCGAGATGCTCAGGTCTCACTAGGTATTCATCATGCACTGAGAGGGCCGGGATGCCCTGAGCCATCAACCGCAAATGAAACAGGAACATGATTGAGCCTTCGGCATTCATAAGCTCAGCGTGACGGGCTTTATAAAAGTAACCACTGAGTAGCGGATTGTGCTCTTCAATTGCCCGCATGAAATCCGTTAGACGACCTGGGAACATTTTCACAGCCCTCAGATGCTTCTGTGTGACCTTGTCGCTATCTACAAACGCCGCCCGGGCCGAAGCCTCGCTTCCATTGTTGAGCATCATCTGCACCATCCATTTGGTTGCGCCCCGCAAATCGTCTCTCAGCTCGAATCCATCAGGAGCGATGTCATAGGGGCTATATGTCATTGCCAGACCGTGATCACGGCTCAGAATGATTTGTGGATGACAAGCTTTCACATCTCTACCGACGCACCTGTCGCCGTCGATCTCGACCGTATCTCTCAGCTCCTTTTTAACATCGTAGTGTAGAGGGTGGATCAATCTGCCTCGCAGGGGTGAACCGCCATCCACCGGAACGTAGTTCATTCGAAATGGTGCATGTAAATCTCCTTGGCAATAGCTCACGTCAAATCCCGCCATAAAGGAATTGAGCTCCGCTAGCTGTTCCATGGTTCCGTCATCTGGGAAATACGGAATATGCTCTTTGACAACCTTCCCATTTACCATTTTCTCTTTTACCAATAACTGGCACGGACGAATAATAATCTCGCTGAAGAGCCGGGTCGGCCTCATCCATGACTTGCCCTGTCTTCCATCAACATAAGGGCTTTTGTTCCATTCCACCAAGCCAGCCTCAACCAGATCGTTGCGAAGGTTAGAGCGCACACTCGTCCCGCTCCCAACGCAAAACTCCACGGCAACGCCACGTTTTAGATTGCGAATCACCCGCCGAAGCTCTAGCACTCGCTCCGCTCTGAATCTAGCCTTTGGATTTAGATGCCGCAGATATGCCTTTATCGTTTCGAGCTCATCCTTTGAACAGAGCGTTTTATCAAATGGATGGATGGTCGGTGGCGGCTTTACGGGTGCAGGCTCCGGCTTAGGCGTGCTGGCGGGTTCGGGCTTAGTCTCGGTCGCGGGCGCAGGTTTAACCCTGATGGCGGGTTCAGGACTGGCTTTGCTAGCGGCGCACGAAGGCAGGGGCAGGCCATTAGACCGCCGTGCAACGTCCTCTTCGTAGGTTTCTAAGAATGGATCAGCCGAGTTGTTCATGATTTACTGCTTCTGCGCTGTGCGCATCGGTGTTTTCAGTTGTTGCATTACGATGGGGCCTAGCTACCCGATAGGGTCTTTGCTCCCATAGTGGACAGGCTTCCCGATTGCATTCGCGAATATCAATTGCAGCGAAGTCCCGGCAGGACAAACACATCGCTATAATTGCTGACCGCAAGGAACCCGAATACGATTTCCGAAAGTGGTTGATCTTATCGGGGGCTTCCTTCTCCACGTGAGCCAGCATTTCTGGGCGACTCATTGCCGTTGTTCCTCCGAGTGGAACCTCAAGATAATCATTCATGCCTCACCGCCCGCCTGCTCTTGCTCGTTAGAGTCGGACTGAGCCAAGGGGAAGCCGGGGGAAGACGTTTTCTTCGGCTTAGCGACCAGAGAATAGCCCTCAAGGGTTGATAAGCTCCCCCGCGCCGAAAACAGCCCAGTGAGATCGTCGATAGTTGCGTTGAATTGCTTCAGCCAGTCCCGAAGGTCTTCGGACTGTTCGTCTGCCGCCAGTCGTGCCACTTCTTTGACGGCCTGATCCAGCCGACCGAAGTAGGAATAATCGTATTCGATTGTTTCCACGCCCTTACGCTTTTTCCGTTTTGGTTTGGTGTGGTCGAAAACTACATAATTCCGTTCGTCGAGAATGCCGATTGCACGGCAGCCGCATTTGACAAGGGATTTCATTTTATGCATTCCCTTCCAAAATCGCAAGCACCTCAGACTTTAAATACCTTACACATCTGGGTGTTATTTTTATCGCCCGCAACTTGCCTGATTTTTCCCATCTTTTTAAAGATCCGGGATGCACCTTGAAAATTTCCGAGGTTTCTATCCGCGATAAAGTTTCTGGCTCTGCTGGTGCCGGTTTGGTTGCGGCGATAATCCGCGTCTGTTCTTCGGGTGTCGCATCGCTAATAACGAGCGTTGTTCCTGCTGCTGTAATGTTCACTTGCCCTCCTAGTTTTAACTAAGCGGGCGTTTCGAAACCCGCACCCTTGTTTAAAGGGTGCAAATAATTGTAGGCACAAAAGAACAGCTTGCAACAGTGGTTTTTACTTTTTCCTAAAAAAACATATTTCTTAAAGTGTTATACAGCATGTAGTTATGGGTATTTTATAAAAAAAGATACAGCATATTGCTCGTGTGTATCTTTTGGCACAATTTGCTACAATTGGCATCTAATATTTAGGTCGCTTTTTATCTCCAACAACAAGCCTTTCATCACGAAGGGTTCAATAATTCTGAACGGACCTGCCGCCAGGTTTCGGAGGACATCTCATGCCGCACCCTCGATCAGTTCGGCAATGATTTGCATAGCGTTTTGCTTGTTCGCCCGTTTGAGTTTTTCGAGAATCCACGGCGGCACTATTTCGTCCTTCTGTTCCGGTTCGGTCAGTAGGTTCTGCGTTCCGATCAAGCCGGACGGCATGGCGGCCGCAAGTTGTTTCACAGTGTCAGCAGTGATGGCGGTGTAGTGATCCACCATCTCAATCGAACTGTGTCCGGTGATGGTCTGGATGACCGCATCAGGAATTCCTGCAAGACGGGCAATGGTGACAAATGAATGTCTGCATGAATGCGCCCCTGTTTCCACAATGGCTTGATCGGTGGGTAAGCCCGTGTCCCGATGGGCGTTCAATTTCGCATCAGTAAAGATGGCGCGGATTTTCTTGGTGATAGCAGACCTGTCACGGTCATACACCTCGACGAGCTTGGGCAAAAGATAGCGTCCGGTCTTTTTCATGCCGCCCAGTTCTTCGCGCAGTTGCGGCAGGATGGGGATGAACACCTCTTTGCCCGTCCGGTTAGCGGTCTTCTGAGGAATGATCGTTATAATACCCGCATCGAAGTCTATCGCCTTCCACTGGAGCTTCACGCAGTCCACGAGCCTCTGTCCGGTGCATAATAGAATAATCAGTAGGGTCTTGTAGTCTCCGTCGGCTTTTTTCATTACCTCATTAACCTCGTCCATTGTCAGCGCACGTTTCTTCCTCAAGGCTGACTGCGCTTTCACATTCTTGCGCTGAATTCCCGTACGAGTCTTTTTGTCCCATGCGAACGGATTGGATTTCAGTCCGGCTTTCTCAGCCAGCACCGACCAAACCATTGCTAGATTATTGAGGTAGATATTGAATGATGATGGAGAGAGGTTCTTGCCGTCCAGATAGTGCGCATACGCTTCAGCATGGGCAACGGTCACCTCTTTCATGTTCCCGATCTTCGGATACGTCTTACCCATCCACTTGTTAAATGCCGCCACCGTGGACTGATAGCGGTTCATGGTGGAATCGCCTGACTCCGGTCTATTTTTCGAGCCGTAGTAATCCACCCACATACGGGATAGTGGGATAGACGGTCCTCGCTTGTCCTCTGCGGCGGCCTGCTGCTGTGTTACACCATCCAACTTCGCCTGAAGAGCCTTAATTCTCTCAGCCTTATCCGATAAGCTCAGCGGTGCAAGGAGATCATTCCTCGCCTTTTCGGCCAACCGTTGGTTGGTAATCGGATCACCTACGTTGTCGATCAGGCGGGTTAGAACCTGTTTCTTTTCCACGTAGTGCCGCAGATAGTAGTAGCCCTTTTTCCCCCGTTTGAGAAGTGATCCCTCGCCTTGCTTTGCTCTGGCCTTTGTCTTACTCATTGCCCCCGCCCCCTTCTGTACCTTTGTGTGCTGAAAGGGTGACATTGGGAGGGTTTGATTACAAGAATAAGTATCAAGTAAGTATCAGTTTTTTCAAAAATACCTGTTTAAATTGGATAGTCTACTCACTCGTAATGAGCAGGTCAGCGGTTCGATTCCGCTCATTGGCTCCATTTTTTGCAATCGCGAAAAGTGTCCTGAGCGAATGCCAATGAGCCGAAGGGCTACCCTTGAGACAACTCTTCAGAACG
>Ga0307990_1001144_pt1 | contig 22684 bp, 17 predicted proteins | sample EllFjometagen129_FD_203168 | JGI IMG/M metagenome (GOLD analysis project Ga0307990, IMG submission 203168) | Marine microbial communities from Ellis Fjord, Antarctic Ocean - #129 | ecosystem: Environmental > Aquatic > Marine > Unclassified | place: Southern Ocean | collected 2014-10-08
GATAATGCCTGTCTCGACCCCGATAGCCATCGGGGCTATCGGCAGGTAGTAATGCCCGGATGGTGGAATTGGTAGACACGTTGGACTTAAAATCCAATGACCATTGCGGTCGTGCGGGTTCAATTCCCGCTCCGGGTACCAGGAGTAAACCGTAAAGCCTTGAATATTAATTTATTCAGGGCTTTTTTATTTTAACCTGTCAATTTCCTCCAAACACCCATGCCAATAATAAAATGCCGGCTTATTGTTTTTCTTCAATTTATTCAGAAATTGATATTCTTTGTTTTCGATGACCAAGCCTTCCAGGTAAACTGATGGTTCGTAAAATGTGAGCGGAGCAAAATTTCCATTCTTCAATTTCATGGCAAACCATGCAGCTTTTGCAGATGCTTCGATGGCTTCATCGATTCTAAAATAATTAGAAATTATGAAATTATGAAAATTCCTTATCCCTCGCCGAATTTCTTCAAACTTATGCTTTTCACCGCCTATATTTTTCTCTCTTTTTGTAATTAACAGTGTCGATAGAAAAACGATTTGCATTGTCGAGCAATAAAATAAGTGAAGTTCCGCCCTTAAAAACAAAATCCAGTTTATTGATAGCCAATTGCTCAAGCAGGCTTAACGCCATGATCATTTTTTCGATGAGGATCGGATCCGTTTTATTGTAATCCGGATTTTCCCTGAACGACTCTATCCATCTTTTTGTATAACTTGTTTTCTCAATCATCCTGCGGTCTGTTCGTTAAGCACATTTTCTTCTACAAATTTCTTTAGCAAAGCCTTTTTTCCTCTTCTGCTTGCATACGCATACATCGATGAAAAGTTTAGGCTGTAATGATGAAATGCATGTTCGAAAATATTGATCATTTCCTGACCACCAAAAATATAGAACTGGTGTTGGTCGCAAAAAATATCAACCAGGATTTTTTCAAGGGCAGGAAATACAATTTGCTCTCCTGTTATCAATGGAGCCCTGCTAACAAGGGGCTTCACCACAACTGCATTCGGCTCGCCAAGCACATAATCTTCCATGATTTGCACTGATGGGTTATTGAATGCCTTGACGTTGTTGTCCTTCAAATAGTAGAAAACACTTTCGGTAATATCTCTGTCGGTTTCTATGAGGTGAAATGTATTAACAGGCTGATGAATCATAAAACTATTCAGAATGTGTGTATCCCATACGCAATATTTCAGGCCATCATATTTTTGTTTAAATAGTTGTACGACTGTGGCAATAAAAGTGCTGGTTTTCGAAATAAAACAGGATTTAGTATTAATGCTGTAAACACTCCTTTCGATGGATTTAAGGATGCCTGCATTTTTTAAATCGTGGATTCTCCATCTAATAGCCCCATCGCTCAGGCTTTTTCCTTCTGACAAAAAATAATTATAAATATCCTGCTTGGTGAAGCTGCTTTGCCCGCCAAAATTTTTAAAAAAATCGTTATATACTTTTTGAGCAGTTGACATTTAATGAACCGGTTTATTTAAAACTATTGCAAAGTTAACTAACATTTACCAATAAACCAAATCAATTGGCTTATGTTAGTTTGTAACATTTACCACAATATCAGCTTTAGTGGCGTTTATTACATTTATAAATTCTACCCCAACTCCCCCTTAAAAGCCCGTTGTAACAAGGCTTTAAGCAAATCCTCGCCCTCCTGCAAACTTTACTTTGCCAGTGTCTTTTTTTTTATTTTCATTATTGATCAAATTCCATATTTTAAGCCATCTTTCGAAAGATCAATTTTAATAGTAATTACCGAAGGCCATTTCAATCCTTTGCGGTAACCGGATAAATATTTGTAAATTTACTGTTGAAAAGGTTAAAAGTAAAATTCTTTTTTGTGTATCTGTCAAGCAGTTTTAAAAAATTAATAACAAAAATAATATATTTGTAAAAAAATAATAAAAATGAATAAAGGTCTTCTTGCGCTAATAATATTGCTTTTAACAGGTGTTATTGGCTTTTCCCAGAATGATGAATTGTTGAAAGTTATTAAGGCAAACTCGTTGTTGAGCTATGGTGGCAGCGATCTTGTTAATTTTGAAAAGGAAACCTACATCGTGGGTGTTGCAGCTGTTGAAGTTGGGACAAAAAAAATATCTTCACTTACACGGATTGGAAAAGTAAAAGCCGAACAACAAGTGAGTAGCTTTGTCAATGGATCAGATATCACATCGCGAACCGAATACTACCTAAAGGAAGAACAAACTACGATAAATGATTCCACGGCCGTGGAAACAACCGAAACTTTTGTTGAGTACATTCGTGAAGATACCGAAGGTTTTGTAAAAATGATGCAGCCTGCCGGTTTCTGGTTCTCGGAGGATAAGTCGGTGTTTTATTATGCTTTGTATAAACAAGTTGAACTTTAATATGTAAATCGTTATGAAAAAAATCTTTACAATTATTATGATGATCGGCTTTTTAGGAATTGCGTACGCGCAGAATCCGGCTGATCTTGCTAAAAGTAGTGCGGTACAAGAAACCCAGGATGTAACTTCGGAAGTGATCGAATACCCCGAGGAAACCCTCAGGAATGTGGTGTCGGAAGCCCTTAGCCGCAAAGGCAAAGCACTTGGAACTATCAACAGCGATGGGTCTATTTATGTAATTGCTGCAGCCACCACTGCCCGGCCCAGTAATATGCCTGGGTTTATCAACAGCCGGAACGTGGCTTATGGTGTTGCCGAACTCACAGCCAAAATGAACCTTTTGCGTATGGCCGGAGAGCAAATTACTTCCGGCAGGGGATTTACCATGCTCGAAGATATCATCGAAGGTGAAGATCCCGATGCTGCAAACAAAGCATCTCTGCTGGAGAAAGCCGGCCGCGTTGCCAGCGAATCGCTCGACAAAGCATTGTCGTACCTCGGTGTCTCTGATGAGGAAATTGCCAAAATGAACCAGTCGAAAAAACAGGCAGTTTATGAACAGGAGTTCAATCAAACGGTAAAATCGCTGGTTGCCGGGATGGTAAAAGGCTGCTCTGCTACTATGATTGCCGAAGGAGATGCCGGTGGCGACGATTACCAGGTAGCAGTGTGTATGAAATATTCATCGGAGTTTCAATCCTTGGCTTCGGTGATCAAAAATAATGAACAGTACCAAATTCCGGTTGGTAAGATAAAAAACTCCATCGATAAGGTTAAAAATATGTCCGAAGCTGACCTCGTGGGTAAGATGGGGACACAAATTACTTTTAACAGCAATGGCGAAATGGTTGTTTTTGGTTATGGCCAGCAGGAGGTGCGCGATGCTTCTTCCCGCCAGTCGGCAGCCTTTTCGAGGGCATACAGCCAGGCAAGGTTGCAAGCGGTAAATAACATCAAGAATTTCGTTGCCGAAGATATTGTCGCCGACGAATCGCTCACCAGCATCGAAAAACTGAAGGAATATGATGATGGCGACCAGGCATATTACAGCCGTCAAAAATGGGAGCAGGCCGTGAAATCAAAAGAAAGCACACTCAATCTTGCTACCCATGAAGTGCGCCAATGGAGGGGAACACACCCGGTTTCGGGTCAGAATATTGCAGGATTTGTTGTGGCATGGTCGCCTTCTAACGCCGAACAGGCCAATAAACTGAAAGATCAGTTCCTGAAAGATGGTAAAGGAAGTGCCAACGATAGCATCATGAAAGCAAAAAGGCAGCAAACCAAAAAAAGTAAAACTACAATTTCAGGTGAGGAAGAGGATTTGTAAAATAACTTTCCTGTTATTGTTTGCATTCCTACTTTCCGAACCTGTTATCGCACAGTATATTTACACCGATAAAATGGCCGTTTTTACTGTGATTGATGATGGCAACACCTACCGGGTAAAATGTCGGGTTAGCGAAAGTGTAGATCATTCCAGAAAATTGCAACGCATCACCAACCAGTTGAGGTTACAGTCCATCGATCTCATTGGTAACTGTATTGTGCTGCAAAGTATCGACTTGCCTTTTGAAGATCGTGGTGCTTTGTTCCAGGCATTTGTGGATAATACCAGCCTGAGATATTCTGCTGATGTGGAAAAAATAGAAGCCTCAGCCTTGTCGTTGTGTGGGAAGCAAAGATGCATTGAATTTTCTTGTAAAAAATCTGATTTTCGTGTAAATGAACGCTACCTGGGCCAGGACTTCGACATGGCCAATATCCTCTATATGAATTTTCGCCGTACAAAAGATATTGCCGGAGCTTGTGCCTTGTTGCAATATACATCTTCAGCCCCCAACCAGCTTATCCCCACCGAACTCCAGTTCCTGAATGGTAGCGCTGTTATTGATCCTGAAATTTCAGCATTGCTAAAAATCAACCCATCGTACCGCCTCGAGAATTCCTTGTATGCTACCGATTCGATCTTACAGGAATATGTAAATTCGATTGCCTCATCAGAAAATGATGTTTGTCCTTTTGGGAAAATGATTATTTCAAAAATTCTGTTTACTTCCTCCAAAGCTACATCTAAGCAGGGTTTTTATGATGATTATATTTTTTACCTCTCACAACTGAGTGACTTATGGTATGGCATGTTGCAATTTGTCGCCACACACCGCGACAGTTCAAGTTTTGTCGGGTTTGAAGAAGCAACAGTGTTTGATGTAATTGGGGCGCTTCCTGTTGTGCTCAATCCCTTCGGGATGCGAATTGGAGATAAAAGTGATTATTTCAATCTGGCTACCCGGGCATTCGCAGAGGAGGATTTCGAAACTGCACTGGAAAACTTACAAAATGAAATTAATTTTAATGGAATTACAACTGAGAATCTCAACCTCACAGGCGCTTGTTATCGCTTGTTAGATCAACCTGCCAGGGCATTGGCCTACTTGCTTTTGGCATATTATCTCGACAGTGACACCAAGTTTGTAAAGGGAAATATTGTACTCTGTCTTCAAATGTTAAATTATCCGAAGACAGACGAGTTGAGTTCGTTTTTTTTAAATGGGACATCGACTGACCCATGGAGTGAAAACCAAATTATGAATCTGAAAAAATAGAAAATTATGCAAAGATTTTTTTTATTACTGATCACTTGTTTTATAATAATTCCTGTTTTTGCACAGGATGAGGACGAAATGAATATCCTGGAGGCTGCCGAAGGTGAAAAAAAAGTAATTGCCGATGGCTATGGGGCAACCTCTGAAGATGCCTTGCAAAATGCCTTGCAGAATGCAGTGGAGCAAGCGGCGGGCGCTTATGTAAGCAGCATTACCGAAATCGAAAACGATGAAATTATTAAAGATGAGGTGCTTTCGCTAAGTCATGGCTTTATCAGGGAATACCGGAAATTATCGGAGAACCAGTTTGAAGATGAATACAAAGTAGTAGTGGCAGCCATTATCGTCGAAAAACAAATGATTGAACGGCTTGAAGCCAGCGGGCTAAAAGTTACCTACAACGCCTCGGGATTGGTTAGCGATCTCAAGGAATGGGATAACATGAAAGAGAACGAATATAAGATGGCCAAGGCACTCTTTGATGTACATGAAATGAAAAATTACGGCATCATCTGGAATTACAACATCCGGGTTGGGGAGCCTCAGCGCAGGGGTGACAACTACACTGTGAAAGGTACCGTATCGGCCACCACCAATCCTAACTACACCGCTGAAGTTTTAAACCTGAAGAATATCCTTTCGGAACTGGCCCTTGAAACCGAGCAGATGAAATACCAGATGCCGGTTGCACACCTGATACGCCAGAATAGCAAGGAAACCATCACCTACAACAGGTACGCATTTAAGGTTATAAAGAAAAAACGCGGTGGCAAGGTAAAAGAAGCTACCAGGTTTGTTGATCTTATTATACCCATTGTGGAGCCCGAAATAGTAAGTAAAAAAAATGCTTATGGCCGGAGAAAAGATGCCCCTCTGAATTTTTATGGTGTGAACGAGATGACCGGCCTGATGGCTTTGACTTTTAAAAAATACGAAAAAGAGTTGACTACCCAGGACAAAAACCGGATCAACGAAGATTGGCTGAACCGGTACAAGGTGGTGTTCGATTTTTACGAAAAAGACTTTTCGCCTTATATGATCGTTCTTACCGAAGGCGAAAATTTGCTCACTAACAGCAAGATTGTAACTTTCTACAAATTTATGAATCCCAAAACCATCAAGGTGGTAAGAAATTACATCACCTTCTTGTTTGAATCAGCACACTGTAAGGTGGTATTCAATACTTACGAGGAAGGTTTAACCTACGATTTTGTGCCGGATGCCTTCTACGCGCAATATGCCGAAATCAACAGCAAAGTATGGAGTACCAATGCAAATGTGGCCTATCACGGGATCGTTTTCAACAAGATACCGGAATTAGGTTTTCAATTTGAAATTGATAAACTTTTCAGCGAGGAGGAGTTCAACAAGATTACCGAAATTACCGTTGAACCCTTTAAAGGGGAACAATGGATGAAATAGGGTTTGAAACCGTTTAAATACGATTGTAAGGATAGATGAATATTTTTCGTTTATCCTTTATTACTTCGTGGTTCTGAGTGTTCTAAGTGCCTTAGTGGTGAGCTTTAACATGTTACCACTCACATAGTGATGCCTTTGGCAGAAGTTACTAAGACCACAAAGGTTCACAAAGCAAATTATTTGCAACAATTGGGAAAACAAAAAATCCACCCCAAAAGGGATGGCTTCATAAGGATTTCTCGAAAAGAAATGTTCTCTGGTGTCAGAAGTCCGATGTCAGATTTTCGATGTTTGATGTGCAATATCACAGATCGGAGGGATGAAAGTTTGAGGCCTGAAAGTGAGGTTTACCCAGTATCGCTCTTCCTTTCACTTTACTCAACTGGTTTAGATTTCTTATTAACCGTTAAGAGCGCGGAACGCAGAGAAAAGAATTGGTAATATTTGAATTAAAATGAATATTGGGTGAAAAGCAACAACTATTGAACAACCAGCTTTTGTGTAGCGATCCCATCCGAAGTTACAACCTTTAAAATATAAATACCATTATCAAAGGTTGAGGTATTTATTTGGATGAAACAATGATCGAATTCATTACTGTATATTGTCCGGCCAATGTCGTTCAATATCATAACCCTGTTAATAATGTTTGGGGCACTCAAATTCAGAATGTGTTTAACAGGGTTAGGGAAAAAAGAAATATCCTGGTTTTCATTTTCAGGAAATTTTGTAATGAGCAGTGAAATGGTGTTGGATGCAGCCTCACATTCTGGATATACTGCGGTTACGAAATATAAATATTGAGAAGGGTTTTCCAGAGAGTCCTCATAGAACAGTCCGGTCAATATTTCAGGGTTTATTTTCTCACCATCCCGGTAGAGGTTGTACCCAAGCAATTCCTTAGATGTTTCAGGCTCTTCCCAACTAAGATAAGCGATGTTTGGAACGTTTTCGTGACCCTCAAAATTAAGCGGGGCGGGCAATATGCAGCCAACATTTAAAGTAACAGGAACTAAAGTACTACTACCAGGAGACTCACTAATTGCGAAATTAACAGAGCCAATGTAAGTCCCATTTCCAAATCCATCTGAATTGAAAAGCACTTTCACGATGGTTGATTCGTTAGGGGCAAGTGATCCTGTTAATGGTGTTGCAGATAGCCAGGTTAATTCAGGTTGCTCACCTGCGGTAACCCTGATGGTGTAATCTTCAACTTCGCCATAACTAGATTCCCAGCAGGGACATGGTGCTGAAGAATAGGTCATACGTATTCTCATTCTGTAGTCTCCGTTGAAAGTACTGTCCGGAACTACTATCTGGCCTGTAAAGATTTCTCCTGTCCCACCAACATTGGTCAGATCAAATCTTTCATCTGGTGGGTTGCAACATTCGAATTCAAAGTCCTGGTTCCAATCAACCCAGGCGCTAACTTGATCAAGTACATATGGATTACCGTTAGTTACGGTAATCTCTTTGGAAGTCCCAACGCTGATTGTTGCGAACATAGAGGTGTAATCAGCAACGTCACCCTGCCATCCACTTGAATTATTTATTTCACCGATCAGTACATTGGCGATGTATTCGTTTTCAGTATTGGTTGAAGCATAACAATATGACTGAAAGTAGTTGGTAACACTTATGCTATTGCAATCATTAGCGGGAACTTCATCACCGGACAAATTGGTGCAGATATTAAACTGGTAAGTATGGCCTACCGTACCAAGGTTTACGGTTTCCGGGAAGGTGTAATCAACACTTTCCCTGCTGAGGACAGGGCCTTCAATAATTCCGGTAACTTGCTCCCCACCATCAACAGTATAAAAAACGGGGATATCGCTTTGGGGTACAAAACCATAGTTCTTAACCCTGGTTTTCACATTTTCATCACCCAGGTAAATACCTGATGTTGGATATTGAATATAGGTAACACCAACGTCATAATCGGGTTGTGGAACAACTGTAATTGTATAATCCTCAGTTTCGCCAAAATAAGAATTTTCACAAGGGATGGGATCGCCACCACGGAGCAGCCTAACCCTCAAACGATAGTCACCGGGAGGTTGATCAACAGGAACTGTTATCGTACCATTAAAAAAATTGTCGGTTGCAAATAGTTCAGAAGATGAGTCAAAGGAAAAGTCCTTGTTCCAGTCAATCCATATCCAAACTTTGTTTGTGGAAGAATAGCTTTGAACACCTACGTAAATGTTCTCTGTCGCGCCATCTTCAATAATTGTTGTCATGGATGTGTAATCGGCAACGGTGTCCTGCCAATCGCTTGAGTTGCTGATGTCGCCAATGACAACATAGTCGATGTAATCCAAACTAACCTTAGCATAAGGCATACAATATGCTGGGAGTTCGTTGGTAATATCAGGGTTTTTGCAATTGTTGCCTTCAAGTTCATTATTTTCCGGGCCGGTGCATATTGCAATTGAATAGGTTTCACCAGGATTACTCAAATCAACTGTTTCGGCAAAAGTATAATCTATTGATTCACCACTGGCCAATGGGCCATCAATCATTTCCCAGACTTCTGAGCCGCCATTTACTGAATAGGAAACCGGAATATAGCTCTCTGTAGAACTGCCATAGTTTTTCACCCTTACGGTTACTTGTTCTTCACCAAGATTGGTGCCCGAAACAGGCGACAGAACCGATTGCACACCAAGGTCATGTGTGCTTTGATCAATGATTGTAATGGTATAATCTTCAATTTCACCCCATGCGTGCGATCCACATGGTTCTGGTAAGACATCATAGTTTATCCTCACTCTCATTCTGTATTCATTACAAATAACAGTTTCCGGAATAGAGATATCTCCGGTAAACAACTGGCCGGAACCAATTGTGTCGTTTAATATGTATTGCTCATCACCAGTCCCAAATCCAAGATCCTGGTTCCAATCAACCCAAACGATAACTTTATCCAGCGCCCAGGGATTGCCGTTAGCAATAGTAATTGGCTCGGAACTTCCGGCAACCAGTGGATTATAAATTGAAGTATAATCAGCACAGGCAACCTGCCATCCGCTGTAGTTTTCAACCGATCCAAAATTTACTCCGCTGATAAATTCGCCATCATAAGCTGTATTTGCAAAACACCATACACGTGGTGCATTGGTTACACTGGCGATTTTGCAATTATTCCCTTCAAACTCATCATCCCCAAGAGTGGTACACATTGATAATATAGGTTTGCCCAACATTGCTCAAATCCAGTATCGTTGGTACGTAAAAGTTTTTGGATTCACCACTTTGCAGTGTGTCTGAAATAACAAAGTTAAACGGGATTCCATTATCCAAAATAAGCTCAACCGGAATGTTGTCCTGAACTGATGTTCCATAGTTTTTAATCCGGATAATCATATTTTCCTCACTACCCAGGTTATAGTCCGACTCAGGCTGTACTATAGCCTGAACCCCGACATCATTTGCCGCACCAGGACTGCCCTCAGATAGATAGCCCGCAAGGTTCCAGTTATAATCAAACCCGAAACCGGAAAAGTTGATCCAGCTAAATCCCGCAAAATTAATCAGATCGCCAAATCCTGATACTGCCGGTCCAGCATCCATTCCAAGTGGTGTTTCACCGGCGATGTGAGTTATTTCAAAAGCTATCCAGAGGTCGTTACCCGTGATTTCAACATCGGCTGAAAGGGTAAATAAGTTCCACGTTAAGCTATCAGGAAAAACCAATTCTTCATAAAGGATCAAACCCGGTTCATCAGGAGTTCCTTCATCATATATTTTTAACTTACATGGTACAGGTATGTCATGCGTGTAAAATTCGATTTGTGAGAGTAACATCCCTGCATACTGCTGCATGATTGTGTCGGGAAAATATGCCGCAATTTCATATACACCACCAAGTAAACGGCCCCAGGAACTAATATTCACACCATCATCATATCTTATTGATACTTCATCAAGCTGATTTGGGGAGGCCCCACCATAAATTGTATCAACAGAAAAATCGAAGTCCGTCAGTTGTTTTTTAAATTTCCCATCAGCAATATCCAAGTTCTTATGTATGTTTTCCGGGAGGCTATCAGGATTAACTGAAACAAAGAAAGTAATTGCAGACGGGCTGGTGTTAGTTACAGTGAAATCTTTGACAGTAACTTTGGGCGGATCATAGTGATTCTCTGTCCAGGAGGCTGGACAGACACTTAAAATTGTATCGCTCGGCCTTACCTGATCAGGGAAAAATGCGATTTTCTGAAGATTGCCTATTAACTCAGCCTGATGCGTATGTTGTGCGCAAACACCAACAACCCATAGAATTTGATTCAAGAGTATAAAATATTTGATTACTTTCATGGATTAAGGTTTTAGTTTTCTGAAAATAATTAAAATCTGTTTATTCCAAATGAACATCAACAAAGATAAGCAATGTTCATAGAAACATCAATAAAAACAAAAAAGCCACCCCAAAACGGGATGGCTTAGTATGGATTTCTCGAAAAATCAATTTGAATTTTAGATAAAAGGTAATCAATTTGAGATCAAATAATCCAACCTCTAATCTCTAAAATCTAACCTCTAAAATTAAACAAGTCCCTGATCAAGCATTGCATCAGCAACTTTAACAAAGCCACCAATGTTGGCGCCTGATACATAGTCAACGGTTCCATCATCTCTCTTACCATATTTCACACAGTTGGCGTGAATGTCTTTCATAATTTGGAGTAATCTTCCATCAACTTCTTCGCGTGTCCATGACAAGCGCAGTGAGTTTTGCGACATTTCTAAACCTGAAACGGCAACCCCACCTGCATTGGCAGCTTTACCGGGGCCGTAAAGTATTTTTGCTTCCTGATATACAGCAATGGCTTCGGGAGTTGAAGGCATGTTGGCGCCTTCCGCAACTACATAACATCCGTTGGCAACGAGTGATTTTGCTTCGTCTTCGTTTACTTCGTTTTGTGTAGCATTTGGCATGGCTACATCACACTTAACGTCCCAGGGTCTTAAGCCTTCGTGATATTCGCAATCGAATTTCTCAGCATATTCTTTAATACGGCCGCGCTTCACATTCTTCAGCCACATAATCCATTTTAGTTTTTCAGCATCTATTCCTTTAGGATCATAAATAAATCCGCTTGAGTCGGAGAGGGTAACAACTTTTCCACCCAGATCAGTAACTTTTTGGCAGGCATATTGGGCAACGTTACCTGAACCTGAAATGGCTACAGCTTTGCCTTTTAATGATTCGCCACGTGTTTTCAGCATTTCCTGGGCAAAATAGGTAGCGCCATACCCTGTGGCTTCCGGACGAATGAGTGATCCACCCCAGCCAAGTCCTTTACCTGTCAATATGCCTGTAAATTCATTCCTGAGCCTTTTGTACTGGCCAAATAAGAAACCGATTTCACGACCACCAACGCCAATATCTCCGGCGGGTACGTCAGTGTTTGGTCCAATATGTTTCGAAAGTTCTGTCATCAAGCTTTGGCAGAATTTCATCACTTCATTGTCTGATTTTCCTTTGGGGTCGAAATCCGAACCACCTTTACCACCGCCCATAGGCAAAGTGGTGAGTGAGTTTTTCAATACCTGCTCGAAGGCCAAAAATTTGAGGATGCCGAGGTTAACTGTCGGGTGGAAACGCATTCCGCCTTTGTAAGGGCCAATAGCGCTGTTCATTTCGATGCGGAAACCTTTGTTGATTTGTACTTCGCCTTTATCGTCGAGCCACGGAATACGGAACAGAATCACTCTTTCGGGTTCAACCAGTCGTTCAAGAATTTTTGCTTCTTTATACTTTGGGTTTTCTTCGATGTATGGAATCAGTGTTTCCACAACCTCATGAACTGCCTGATGGAATTCAACTTCACTTGGGTTTTTGGCAATAACTTTTGCCATGAAATCATTTACTTGTTGATCAAATACGTTTGCCATAATTTTAAATTTTTGTTTATTAAAATGGTGTAATTACTTCGTGCGTCAATGATAATTCTTTTCTGTTAATTGACTAACAATAGATGGCTAATTGTTAGGATTTGGATATAAAAATCCGTAAATCACGCAAAAGCATTGAGGGAATTTCGGATGGTTATTCAAAATATTAATTGAATCAAAATTGGTTTTGTCAAAGCATGAGAAGGATGTTATGATATAGATTTCTCCTTCCAAAAATTTCACAAGCTCAAATTTTTCCAGTCGAAATGACAAGGCTAAACCTTGGATAGGTGAGAGAATAGCATTATTACCCTTTCATTTCGAGTTCCAAGCCCCTGAAAAAAGGGCCTCAAAGTGAAATGACAAGTTCAAATAGTTGTCATCAGTCTCCGCCAAATGGCGGAGAGAAATCTATTAACAATATCTCATCAGAAAGAAAAAATATGGTGTATTTGATAATACCTTTCCATGAAATTCGCGGTAGTACTTTACTGTTTAACTGCTTTAACTATGAGGGTTTCTCCAAAAAGTAAATTTCTTGAAAACATTTTCCTGAAAACACTTTTATTAATTTCTGAAGTGCCTTCTTTTTTACCTGTTCGGCTATAAACCCATAAGGTGGAAATGTAAATGAACGGTAGAAAAAAGGAGAAAATTAAACTAACCGGTTTTATTCTGTTTGTGCTCACTTTAGTTATTTTAAATCCGTTGGTGTGAAGCATGTACCTCATTTCAGGGAATGAAATCATGCCAATATGATGCAGAGGATTGGGGTTATTTTCATCCAATGGTGAGTTACATTTGTGATGATGACCCGTCATAAACCATTTCCAACGCGACCTTAAGCTGCTAATATTCGGGGTTGAAAGGATAAACTCCCCTTTATTCTTTAGCACCCTGTTTACTTCGCCTACAAAATCAAATTGCCTGTTAATATGCTCTATCCCATCAATACAAACCACCATATTACACGAATTATCAGGGAGTGGCAGTGTTTTGGTCATATCCCCTTTTATAAAATTATCGTGTTTTATCTGTAAAATATTCTCGATATCTATCGCGATTATTTTTTCAAATCCGGCATCCTTTAATCTTTGAACAAACGCCCCACTTCCCGAAGGAATATCAGCAACAGTTTTGCTTGTGTCCTTTGCAATTAATCCAAATACTACTTCATGCGTATTTTTGGAAGTGTTTATACTTATGCCTTTATAGTTTCTTCTCATATAGTTATCCCCATTTTTTTCATCAGGAAGGTGGCATTGAGGTTTTGTGAAATCCCGTCTTTAAGCTTGTAATCAAAATCCAGTTCGTCATTTTTAATTTCTACTTCAAATCTTTTATTGCTGATATTTTCGGGATATTCTTTGATGAGTTCGCCAAGCGTTAGATCGTGGGTGGCAATGAGGCCCGATGAATCAAAGCGGATGAGTTGCTTTAGTAAAGCTTTCGAACCTTCCTGTTTGTCTTTGGAGTTGGTGCCTTTTAAAATCTCATCAAGGATAATAAAAAGCTTTTGGCCTGAATCGAGTGTGTCAATAATTAATTTGAGCCTTTTTAATTCGGCAAAAAAGTACGATTCGCTTTCAAGTAAGTTATCGCGTGTGCGGATGCTTGTAAAAATTTCGGCAGGTGAAAAGACAAATTTTTTCGCACACACAGGTGCGCCGGTCATGGCCAGGATAAAATTAACGGCTACCGTTCTAAGGTAGGTGCTTTTGCCGGCCATGTTGGCCCCGGTAACAATAATAAAATTTTTCCATCCGTCAAACGAAATGGGGTTATCAACCCTTGTTTTGCTTTTGAGAAGCGGGTGGCCACAATCCTCAGCCTGAAGCATGAATTGTTCTTCAACAGGTTCGGGCATTATAAAATCAGGGTGATTGTATCCAAAACAAGCAAGGCTGCTGATGGCATCAAAATAAGCCATAATCTCAAACCATTCCGCCACATCCTCTTTATATGTTGATCTCCATGACTCCAATCGCCGGGCCTGGAGTATGTCCCAAAGCATAAAATAATTCAATATTACCCACGCAAAAATATTTAGCCTGCTGTCGAAGGCATGAATTATTTTGGACAGCTTTTTCAATGCATCGCCCGATTTGTGTTCTTTTGTCAATGATTCTTTTTTACGGATGAGGGTTTCCGATTCAAAATTTTCATCTTCAATCTCATGGATGAGTCGGCCATATTTTTCAAGCAATTCTGCCTTTTTACTCAGCAATTCATGGTTTCTCATAACCGATTTTGCGCGACCGAAAGCAATGCCCAAAGGGACAATAAGATAAAGTGTAAAAGTTTGAAAACTAATGTTGCCGAGTATGAGTAATGTAATAACGAGGGTACTGAGCGCCGGTATTATCCAGAGTAAAACAAGGTAAATTTTGCTATTAAATTCTGCCGGCATTTTCATCCATTCCAATATTCCTGATTTATCTTCTTCGCTATCGTGAAGCCATATACCAATGGATTGAAACTTTTGGCGCCAGCTTATCCTGTTTTTTAAATCACAAATAGCTTCTTGCCTGCGTTTAATTTCATCGTTTTGTTTTTCGGGTGCGGAGAACCATGAGCTCAACCTGATTTTCCCAATCGTGGTTGAAGTACGGTTGATGTATTGAAATACAGAGCCTTTTCCGAAAATGTCGAGATCGGCTGTAAAAGGATGGTCAGCCTGAAGAAATTCGGAACCATCATCAAAGCCACTATAATCGCCGCCAATGGCCTTTAGTTCATTCTCGTTAATGAGGAGCAGGCGTGCAATTTCATCTCTAAGTTTATGTAAGTTGGCATGCCAAACTACAATGCCAATAAATAGTGTAACAAAAACGAAAGACACAAGCACAACAATGCCGGCCGTGTATAGCGATGAAATATACAAAGCAACAACGCCGGCCAGGAAAACCAGGATTCTAAGCAGGCCGACCCTGACTATTTTTTTTTGAGTTTTTTGATGTTCAGCATCATATTTTGTTCTGAGGTTTTCGTAAACACTTAATGGAGTTTCGTGGCTCATGGTTTTTTATTGATGATTGTTGTTAATGCTTTAGAAATAATGTTTACATCGAAAGGGGATTCCCCGAGACTTTCACCATCGGCTTCCATCATAAATTCTTTGCGCCGGCATTGAATTCTGATGTTTTGTGCCCTGAACGTTGCAACTTTCGGGTGTTTGATAAAAGTTCCGGTATAAAGATTTCGCAATTGTGCCAACAAAGCCCCAAGGCCAATTTTTTTTATCAGGGTCATATCCAAAAGCCCATCGTCAGGAATTGCATTGGGGAGTTGCATCATGCCTCCGCCGTTGAATTTGCAAATTCCAACACTCATGCTAAAAGTATTAAAGCTGAACTTTTTTCCGTCAACCGAAATATCGGTAATTGCCGGTTTGTACTCGAACAATCCTGCAAAGAGGTTATAAAAATAGGATAGGGCATTGCTTTTTCCTTCGGCTTTTTGCTTGTTGGTTTTTTGTGCGACCAGTGCATCAAAGCCCATCCCGGCAATGTTTACAAAATACCTGATCTTCATCTCACCTCCTTCAAAATAGCTGATTTTGCCAACATCCTGAACAAAAGTGTTTCCTTTAATTATTACATTGATGGCCTTTTGATAGTCGGCCGGGATTTCAAACATTCGTCCCCAGTCGTTGCCTGTGCCAACCGGGACAACGCCAATTTTTAATTCCTGAACATCTACTTCCTGCTGCATAAAAAACCCGTTGACCACCTCGTTGAATGTGCCATCTCCGCCAACGGCAATAAAATCTCTGTAACCGGCCGCAATTGCTTTTTTGGTGATGTCGATGGCGTGACGAGCATATTCGCTAAAGGCAAAGTCGAAATCAAGGCCTGATGTATCAAGCATTTTATGAATCCTGTCCCAATCCTTTTTTATCTTTCTGTTTCCTGCATTGGGATTTACCACAACATACCATTTGTTTTTGATGCTTGATTTTTCAACCATTATCGTCAGTTTTGTTTTGAGAAAATATTGTCATTTTATTGCTTCTGGCAAAGAGGAAAAAGACTGTAAAGAAAGTAAAAAAAGTAACCCCTGCCTGATTTTCAATGGTGTCCTCGCTTAGCATCGACAAGGCAAGAATTAAAAAGAATACAAGGTAAAAGTAGTCATCAAACATCTTAAGGTGATACCCTGGATAAATCAATGCAAACATAAACCAAAGCCATCCGAAAAACCCCAGCGCGGCAAAAATGGCGAGGTATTGGTTGTGTGCCCGCCAGCGGAATTGGGATTCCAGTTGCGAATTCATCTCAACATACTCATTGGCATAAGCTTCCTTAATATCCCCGGTGCCAGTTCCAAGCCAGAAATTTTTTTGAATAATGTGCAAACCCGCCCTCCAGAATTCGAGTCGTTGTGCTACTGAATGTCCGCTCATAAAACCTGTTTGCTTGAATATCATCATTTCCCAAACAATGGCTCGCATCCGGTTTTGAATGCTTGTTTCGGTAAGTTCGTTAATGTTGGCAATGCCATTTTCGATGTGTCTAATCTCATCATCAGTCAAGCCTTGAATAGCTTCGGCATCTTTTCGCAAGCCTTTCGAGCTTAGGTATCTGAGCAAGGTATATCTAATATAATGTCCTGAATTGTCGATGCTATCAATTGTGATTGAGCTGCGTTTTCCCCATTCTTCTTTTATTTCTGTCCATTGAATGTACTGCCCAACCCAGTGGCCGTTTTCGATTCCTGTAATTGTGCTGTCATGACCATAAAAATTTCCTTTACTGGTTGTTATAACCATGTCTTTATGACGGAAAGGTTCATCGGGCATGGCTTCATCGTAAAGATTTTTGAGATAAAAAAACAACAGCATCGGGATGGCTACTAAAAATGCAGCAATAGTTATTTTAAGCACTTTTGATTTGGATTTAAAAATGGTAAGCAAGGCAAGCAAAAATCCCACTATAATCAGGATTGACAAGCCCGTTACCGACTCAAGGATGACTAAAAAAAATACTAACCAAATAATAGTTACAAAAAGTGCAATTTTAATTTTTAGATTAAAAAAGCCTGAGCCAAAAATTAAATACAAGCCCGCGAAGATGGCCACGCAAATATTAAGGCTGAACCTGACATGCGACATGAAAAGTGAAATATCCCTGATGTCGGCTATTTCTTTAGTCAGTAGTTCATGCATACTGGCTATTGTTCCAAGCACATTGGCTATAATGAAAACAAACATTAAATAATGAAATAAGCTACGGTTAACCTTTGGAGAAGTTGAGATAATAATAGGCAATGCAAGCAAAGGAATTTTGGTTCTTAAATCTTTTACAGCATAATCAAAATCGGTAGTCCAAAGCAGGCCAATAATGTGAAGAATGAAGACCGATACTATTACCATGGCAGCCCTGTTCCTGAAAAACATTTTCCATTTTTGTAAAATCTTCGGATCGAGAAGCCAAAGGGCACTTAGGAATAACTGCGACATACTCATCAAAGCCCTCGACAGTGGCAACGCGATCAGCATTGCTGTTAAACCCGCGTAGTAAAGGTTGGTTCTGTTAATCCAGGATGGTATTGCCATACTTTGCTATTATTCCGTAAAGATAGAATGATTTTGTTTTGTGCTAAAAAAAGTACTTTTACAGCAACGTTTTGATAGAAACGAGCAGTGTTGAGATTTCTTATTTTTACTTAAACCTTCGTTAATTTTCATGCAGGCAAAAGCAGTATTTAAAAGATGGATATCAGGATTATATAAAACCCTCAGGCTGATTGTAATATTTTTTGGGGTTGTTTTTATTTTGATGATTGTCCTTAGCCTTACCGAACAGCCTTTTTGGATGAGTTATTATTTGGGTACAGCCAATTCGGCCATACAAGCCGATCCTGATTATATTGTGATAATGGGAGTCGGGGGAATGCCCGGGCCTAAAGGTTTTATGCGCTGTTATTTTGGTGCAGAGGCTGCCAAAACATTCCCTGAAGCTAAAGTAATTATTGCCATGCCCGCCGAAGCCGGAAAATTTTTAGGCAGCGATCCTTTCGAAATGTACCAAGAGGTTTCCCGTTATGGAATTGATGATAACAGGTTTATTTTTGAAGTTCATGGAACCGATAGCCATTCCCAGGCTGTTGAAGTTTTTAAAATACTGAAAGAAGAGCCTAAAAAAAATTTGCTTATCGTTACTTCTCCCGAACACATGTATCGTTGCATATTAACTTTTGAAAAGTGTGGCTTCGAAAATGTGGATGGCATTTCTTCATTTAGCACCCCCCTCAACGATAACTTGTTATTAACTAAGGAAGAGTTTGAATCGGAAAGTGTTCCGCTGGCAAGAAATATTACCATGCGTTATAATATGTGGAATTATTTAAAAATAGAAATAGAAATTGCACGTGAATTTATGGCGATCGCTTATTACAAGTGCAAGGGCTATGTGTAAATAGAGCCTCTCTTTTAATTTTGTTTCCCGCAGATTTCGCTGATTAGCGCAGATAAAATCTGCGCTAATCAGCGAAATCTGCGGGAAAAATTTTTAGGAAACTAAAAAATCCCTTGTTTCGGCATATTGTTTTTTAAAATCAAAATGGGCTATTATTTTTTTCCTGGCATTTTCCCCCATGGTGTTTCTCAAATCTTCGTCATTAATTAGTTTTTTGATGTAGTGAAATAAATTGTCAATGTTGCCGGAGTGTGCCAGAAACCCATTTACTCCATGATCGATTAACTCGGGGTTGCTGCTATGGTTAAAAGCTACCACGGGCTTTTTGCAGAGCATTGCTTCGGCAATTACATAGCCAAACCCTTCCCACGATGAAGTGAGGACAAAGATGTCGATGTTGTGCATAAAAGCAGGTATATTGTCGATATGGCCTGCAAGGACGACATGTTTTTCAATGTTCAAAATTTTAATTTGTAGCTTAAGCCACTCTTTAAGATGTCCATCGCCACCAATAATTATTTGAAAGTCGTTTGTTTCGGTTTTTAACCGGGCAGCCATTTCAAGTAATAGATGCTGTGCTTTTTGTTTTTCAAGGCGGCCTAAATTTCCGAGCACTATGGTTTTTGGATTTTCATTAATTGCATCGGGTGGGGGATAATCCTCAGTTTTGATGCCATTATAAATAACACGTATTTTTTCATCACTGAAAAGTTTTGGATTATTTTTATTTATCAATCGTTTGGTTTCGATCGAGTTTGCAAGGATTTCGGTAATAATATTGCGAAAAATAAACCTGTTCAAAAAGGAGTTTTTGATGGCGATGGCGCTTCCCCTCCGATAAATGATCCGTTTAACTTTAGCCAATCGGGCAGCCATGCCTGCAACTTTCAAGTCGGCGGGCAAATTAAGAATAATGGTTTCTACTTTATGTTTTTTAAAAAAGGTGGCCAGTTTAAGAATTTTAAAAATATTCAGGATGCTAAAGTTTGAAATCTTAATTGTGAAGACCGGAAATTGTTGTGCTTCCAGTTTTTTTTTCAAGACTGATCTTTCGTGAATCACGGCCATCACCTCAACACCCTCCGAAAAAAGTTGTGAGGCAATATCAAAGTGCCATTTTTCGCCTCCGCCCCAGGCTTGATTTGTATTAAAAAAACAGATCATGATTGTTTATTTTGCTTGCGTTGCAAATGCCATGCTTTGAAATACCTCAAACCCGTTTGAAATGCAGCAACGTAACTAAGGAAAAAACCATAATATCCATCCATAAATCCCAGATTTATGAAATAGTTTCTAAAAAATTTCGCGGGGGGATTAATAAGTACTTTATAGAAATAAACAGGTTTCCCTTTTTCTATCTGTGCTTTAGCCGCGATACTGCTAAATTTATTTGATTGAATAATGTGTTCCTCAATGGTGTAATAAGTATAGTGTAAAAGGTCGCCATACAGACGGGAGGTTTTTGAGCCTTCCTGCATCTCAAATTTATCATGTGGGTCGAGGCCCCCCCACGCACCCTTGCGCGAATCGTACAACCTCAATTTTGGGTCGGGATACCAACCACCGTGCCTGATCCATTTTCCACAATAATTTGCCAGCCTGTTCATCCGGTATCCATCTGCATCCCAGTTTTCTTTAACTTTTAAAACTTCCTTTTTCAATTCCCCGGTTAATGCTTCGTCAGCATCAAGCGAAAGCTGGTGTGGATATTTGGCTTGAGTAATGGCAAAGTTCTTTTGGCTGATGTGTCCCTCAAAAGCGTGTTCAATTACCCGAGCCCCAAACGATTCACAAATTGATTTCGTGTTGTCGGTCGAAAACGAATCCACCACCACAATATCGTCGGTAACATCTTTTACTGATGCAAGGCAGCGTCCGATATTGCGCTCTTCGTTAAAAGTGATAATAACCACTGAAAGTTTTGGCATGGGGGATTCGTTATTTGCCCCGAAAAATAAAAAATCTTTGATTTTTGTAATTTTTCGAGGGTGCACGGGCAAAGCCCGGCATTAATAGTTATTTGTTATTAGTTAATGGTTTTTGTCGTATTTTGTTGTAGAGACAAGGCATGCCTTGTCTCATCCCTTGCACCCCGAAAAATCATTTATTATTTTACCCCAAGCTAAACGCGATACACTTCTCGGATTTCGGAGGATATTTAATAATCGTTGACAAACCTAATAAAAAAAGTTGCAAATAGCAGAATTTACAAATTTGATTTATCCTAAATCCCTTTTGTTTCCGTTAACGGAGTTTGTGAATAGAAGGGTTTGTTTTTTAGTTCTACTCACTCCACCACTCTCCCGCAAAAGCGGGATTTCCCCGAAGGGTCGGGGTTCTCCTCGAGGAGAAGGGTTGGTGCCGAGGCAAAGCCTCGTGCATGCTCGAGCAAAGCTCGGCAGGATGAGGTAGTGGCAGTCACACCGTGAATTCTTTCTGAGAGCAGAGCAGGTTTTCATAATAAAGAACAACTGCCTGGGCTATTCACGGTGTGACTATTCCGGGGGGAAAACAAGTCACACTGTGAATTCTTTCTAAGAAAGAAGCAGATTTTTATAAATAAAGAACAACTGCCTGGGCTATTCACGGTGTGACTTAAAAGGTATAACAGCAAATCAACAATCACAAATCAATTAATCTGCAATCTGAACATCCATCACCGCCCCCCTCTAACCTGCCTGGCCGGCAAGGCTGGCTCCCCCTAAATGGGGAGGATTCCACCAAACAAGCCAGCTGGTTACCAGAATGAATTATTCTGTTCCATTAAGGGAGTTTCGTTAATGCAGCCTGCCGGCTTTTGCGGCGGAACTCCCTTCTCCTTGAGGAGAAGGGTTGGTGCCGAGGCAAAGCCTCGTGCATGCTCGAGCAAAGCTCGGCAGGATGAGGTAGTAGCAGTCACACCGTGAATTCTTTCTGAGAGCAGAGCAGGTTTTCATAATAAAGAACAACTGCCTGGGCTATTCACGGTGTGACTAAAAAGGTATAACAGCAAATCAACAATCACAAATCAATTAATCTGCAATCTGAACATCCATCACCGACCCCCTCTAACCTGCCTGGCCGGCAAGGCTGGCTCCCCCTAAATGGGGAGGATTCCACCAAACAAGCCAGCTGGTTACCAGAATGAATTATTCTGTTCCATTAAGGGAGTTTCGTTAATGCAACCTGCCGGCTTTTGCGGCGGAACTCCCTTCTCCTTGAGGAGAAGGGTTGGTGCCGAGGCAAAGCCTCGTGCATGCTCGAGCAAAGCTCGGCAGGATGAGGTAGTAGCAGTCACACCGTGAATTCTTTCTGAGAGCAGAGCAGGTTTTCATAATAAAGAACAACTGCCTGGGCTATTCACGGTGTGACTAAAACCGGTAATCTGGAAAAGTCATCCGATGAATAATGTTTAAGCATCTGACCCCAAGCTATTAGTAACAATGCCACTTCCGGGAGTAATTCATTGGATGACTATATTCTAACATTTTTAAATCAAAAAACACTTCAAAAAGAATCCTGATGAAACTGTACAATCCTATATCAAACATCTTACATCGGACATCTGATTTTTTATGATATATCAGATGTCCGATGTTTGAAGTCCGATATTTGATCTTGCCACATCACTCCATCCCGTCCCTTAGCAATCGGGAACTTTCGGGGCTCCATTACTCCATCACTGCAATTTCTCCCATCTCCCCTCTAACTTCTCCCCCCTAACCTCTGTTACTGCCCGGGTTTATTCACGGTGTGACTCAAATCTGGTAATCTGGAAAAGTCATCCGATAAATAATATTTAAGCATCTGACCCCAAGCTATTGGGAACAATGCCACTCCCGGGAGTAATTCATTGGATGACTATATTCTAACATTTTTAAATCAAAAAACACTTCAAAAAGAATCCTGATGAAACTGTACAATCCTATATCAAACATCTTACATCGGACATCTGATTTTTTATGA
>Ga0307990_1001145_pt1 | contig 22674 bp, 15 predicted proteins | sample EllFjometagen129_FD_203168 | JGI IMG/M metagenome (GOLD analysis project Ga0307990, IMG submission 203168) | Marine microbial communities from Ellis Fjord, Antarctic Ocean - #129 | ecosystem: Environmental > Aquatic > Marine > Unclassified | place: Southern Ocean | collected 2014-10-08
ACATAATTGATAGGACTTTTGCCAGACTTTCAACTCTTTGTAATTCTTTAGCATTTCACTTGAACCCCTGAATCCTTGACCCCTTGAATCCTTTCAGGATCATCAACTAATTTGGAGATGATCCTAATAAAAAGAAATGAATCTCTCTTTTATCTTGACAACATGGCCATGCCATGATTAGAAAACTAATAAACTAAATAGATAATATTAAAAAAGGTCCACTTATGAAGCGAACATTCCAGCCGAGTAATTTAAAAAGGTCCCGTACGCATGGGTTTAAGGAAAGAATGAGCAGTAAGGGCGGAAGAGATGTGTTAAAAAGAAGACGGGCTAAAGGACGAAAGAGGTTGTGCGCCTAACCGATTGGGTTATATCTATAAAAAAATATGTATATATATTTTCTCTTGTAGGTCTGTAGAAAAAGGTTGTTCACCCTAAATAAAAATGAAAAATTATTAAAAAGGGCTGAGTTTGCCGCCGTAAACCAAGATGGAGAGAAATATTATACGAAAAATTTTTTAATAATCTTAAAACCAAACGGTTTGGATATTGCCAGGTTAGGTATAACAATAAGTAAAAAAGTGGGAAATTCTGTAACAAGAAACAGGATTAAGAGATTGATAAGAGAGTTTTTTAGACTTAACAAAAAAGAAATTCCAAAAGGGCTCGATATAGTTATAGTCGCTTTAAAAAAATGCGATAAATACAGCCTTTTTAATATTAAAGAAGAGTTAGGGGGCCTATTACTAAAAAATGATAGCCTCGCTTCTTAAACCACGAGTTTATGCGCTGTTTTTAATTAGACTCTATCAATTAATTGTATCACCATTTTTGCCAACCTCTTGTCGTTTTACACCAACGTGTTCCGAATATGCCTCCCTTGCCATTAACAAATACGGTATATTTAAAGGAGGATACCTCGCCCTAATCCGGATTCTTAAATGTCACCCGTTTCATCCTGGAGGATACGACCCCCTTATGTAAGGACCTTATTTGCCGGTTGTACATAAAGAAAGACTAATATTATACATATTGTTGTAATTTATCATATTATTTAATCAGGAATTTATTTATGGATAAAAGAACACTGTTGGCCTTAGGACTGTCTTTTCTTGTTTTTCTTGCATGGTCTCTATTGTTCGGCCCGGAACCAAAAAATACGAAAGAAGACAAAAGATTGGCCAATGAAACGGAAGAGGCCCAGCGTAAGCCAAAGGAAAAATCAATACCGTCGGTTACAAAGCCGGCCATTATCGTTGAAAATGCAAAAAACCTTGAGGATATTACAGTTGAAACCAACCTTTACACCGCAGTATTTTCCGGATCCAGTCCGCTTATTAAGAGCTTTAAATTAAAGAATTATTTGTGCAGTCTTGAGAAAGATTCCCCGTTAAAAGAATTAATTAATACAAAAAATAAAGACGGTAGTGGATTTAGTGTCGGGTTCTCCGGGCAAAATATCCCTCTTCTCAATACGTACCAATACTCATTTAGCGGCCAAAATATCAATATTAGAGAAGGCGGCAGGCCGGAAGAGATCATTTATAGATGGTTATCCCCTGAAGGCCTGGACATTCAAATAAAATTTATACTCTATGACAATAATTACAAAATAGACGTATCTGCGGTTATAAATAATAATTCTAATTATGTTGTTAACAACAATCTCTCCTTGAATTTATCACATTTTCCTCCTGGTAATAGCAAGAGGTACGGTGTTTTTGAGGGTATGGGTATTTTCTTAAATAAGAAATTAAAACAGGTTAATGTTAAAAAAATCAAGGATAGTCAATTTTCAGAAAAAATATCCTGGGTGTCCTATGAAGAGCCATATTTTATAAAGGCCATCATGAATGAAAAAGCTGAAAAAGCCTCCGTGAAAGGCGTTACCCTTCCTGATGGGGAAATAAACATATCTTATGTCCCTTTGTTAACCGTTGAACCGGGAGAGAAGAAAACAAGTGTCTTTATTCTTTATTTTGGTCCCAAGGATATCTCTATTTTAAAGTCTTTGCACAACTACCTTGAAAAATCTATAAATTTTGGATGGTTTGATATTATTGCAAAACCAATATTGTATACTCTTCGTTTTTTTAATAAATATGTCTCTAACTATGGCGTTTCCATTATTTTAATCACTATCATTATTAAGATATTATTCTGGCCCCTTACCCATAAAAGCTATCAATCTATGAAGGAAATGCGAAAACTTCAACCAATGATGGCAAAGATACGGGAGAAATATAAAAACAATAAGCAGGAAATGCAGAAACAGCTTATGAATCTTTATAAGATTTATAAGATTAATCCGATGGGAGGCTGCCTGCCAATGATAGTCCAAATACCGGTTTTTTTCGCCCTCTATAGAGTATTGCCAGGCTCCATCGAGTTAAGGCATGCCCCTTTTATGCTCTGGATAAAAGATTTATCTGCACCTGACAGGCTTTTTTCCTTTCCATTTGAAATCCCGTTTATGTCGCCTCCATACGGAATTCCAGTGCTAACCTTAATAATGGGGGCATCAATGTTTCTCCAGCAAAAAATGACACCAGTTGCAGGGGACCCGGCGCAGGCAAAAATGATGATGTTTTTGCCTATTATATTTACATTTATGTTTATTAATTTTCCCTCCGGCCTTGTCCTTTACTGGTTAGTAAACAATTTACTTTCTATAGCCCAACAATATAAAATTAATAAACAAGTAAGTTGATATTTTGTTTTTATAAAAAATGTCCTATTTGTTCGATTTACCGTTTTTTGATTTAATCATTACCCCGGTAAATAAAATAACGGTTTATCTTTCCAAAAACTTAAGGACCACATTCACAGGCTGTTTTTCTGTGTAATAATATCAGGAGGAATAAATATGCCAACTATCGAAATAGAGGCTAAAACAACTGAAGACGCTATTGAGATTGCGTGTAAACATTTTTCATCAACAGAAGATGAGTTAAATATTGAAATTTTAAAAAAGAAATCGATCAGTATATTTGGCATTATAGGGAGCAAAAAAGTTAAAATAAAGGCAACACTAAAAACAGATAGCGCTTTATTGATTGCCAGGGATACTTTAAAAAAAATAACCTTACTAATGTCCGTGGACACTGAAATATCGGCAGAAAAAAAAGATGGTAATATTTTTTTAAATATTCAGGGAAATAGTTCCGGTATATTGATCGGATACAAAGGCAAGACCTTGGAGGCATTGGAATTTATTGTTAATAAAGCGGTAAATAAGGCCTATGGAAAAAAGATAAGGGTTATAGTTGATTCAGAAAATTACAGACAAAAAAAAGAAGAATCATTAAAGGAGCTGGCATTTAAAATGAGTGAAAAGGTTAAAACAACAGGAAAAGTAGCCGTTATAAATCCAAAAAGCCCATATGATAGGAGAATAATCCATTTAGCCCTTAAAAATGACTGCGAGGTTCAAACCAGAAGCAAGGGTGAGGGCCTGTTTAAAAAAATATTGATTATTCCAAAACAAAAAGAAAATAAATAAGTAACCGTTCACAGGTTCAGAGTTCAACGTTCAGGGTTAAGGGAAAGACTGAAATTGGGTCCCAAATGCTCGTAAAAATGCGGGTTTTGCAACATAATTACCAATTACCACGTTCCATATTTGTGGGCATGTGGACGCGGTCGGTTTTAACGTACAAAACGCTTACAAAATGGCTTAAGGTGATAAGAATACAACCTCTGAACCCCTGAACCCTTGAACCGTGAACGGTTACATAAATAAAATCCCATATTTTTTTAAGGTAAGCCTTTAAAGGTTGCCGTTACTTCTTTTATTAAACCTACAATTATGTATTACAAAGATGATACCATTACTGCTATTTCAACGCCAATAGGTGTAGGTGGCATAGGAATAATCAGGATTAGTGGAAATAATGCTGAGAATATCGCAAAAAAAATATTCAAACCAAAAAACCACGTAAAATCTTTTAAAAACTTCCGCCTTTATTTAGGTTATATAATTGATCCGAAATCCAATATCCCCGTAGATGAAGTGCTTCTTTCTATTATGCGAGCCCCTTCTTCCTATACCAAGGAAGATGTTGTGGAAATTAATTCCCATAGCGGTTATATAATCCTGTCAAACATACTTCAAGTTATTCTTCAAAGGGGAGCAAGATTAGCCGAACCAGGAGAATTTACCCTTAGGGCCTTTCTGAACGGTAGAATTGACCTAACCCAGGCAGAGGCAATCATTGATCTTATAAACGCTAAATCCAGCACATCACTAAAACTTGCAACAGACCAGCTCACAGGGGGTTTTAAAAAACAAATTGAAAAAATTAACCGGGAAGTAACTAATATGATAGTTGAAATAGAGGCCTCAATAGATTTCTCTAACGAAAAATCAACTACAATTTCAAACGCACGCCTTATAAATTATATAAATAAAAAAATATTACCACCTATTAAGGAAATAGTAGATTCTTATAATCAAAGAAAATTACTATATGAAGGAATAAATGCTGCCATAATAGGACGAGTTAATGTGGGTAAATCAAGTATTTTAAACAGACTTTTACAAGAGGAGCGTGCTATTGTAACACCTATACCGGGCACAACGAGAGATATTATAGAAGGCGTGATTAATATTGAAGGTATTCCTGTTAAATTTATAGATACAGCGGGGCTGCGAAAGGTTAAAGGTAAAATCGAAGAAAAAGGTATTAATTTAACAAAAACTCAAATTAAAAAGGCCGATCTAATACTTTTGGTAGTTGATTATAGTAAGCCCTTAAATCAATATGACCTTAATTTATTAAAAGAAGTTAAAGAAAAATCAGCTATCTTAATTATAAACAAAACAGACATGCCTGTAAAATTAGATAATAAAAAGATAGATTCTTTATTTGCAAGTCTCCCAAAGGTTAAAGTTTCCGCACTTACAGGGGACGGTTTTATAAACCTTAATCGAGTAATATTCTCAAAGATTATGGAAAATAAAAAGAACATAAACAACAACTCTCTTATCCCAAATTTAAGACATAAGGTAATATTAGATAATGCTATTAACTTTTTAAAAAAAGCATCAATAAACCTAAAATATAATATTCCATTAGAAATTGTGGCGGAGGATATATATCAGGTAAAGGATGTTTTAAATGAAATAACAGGGAAAAATATAAATGACGATATTCTGACAAATATATTTAATAGGTTTTGTGTTGGAAAATAACTTTATATTCACTATTATACTTTTAATCTCATGTTAAACCTTTTTTAATACCCTTAAACTATACGTAATTTATACTTTACGTATTGTGATAAATTGATTGTAAATATATGTTTAATATTTTATACTTTATATAAATAGAAACAGTGTAATAACGCGAATTAAAAAATGTTTACAGGATTAGCAGTATTATTTATCAATAATAACAAATAAGGAGGAAGTATGGATTTCAAATTGTCAGACGAATTACAGATGCTTAAAGACACGGTCCGTGATTTTGTAGATGAAAAAGTGGCCCCTTTTGCAGATGATTGGGAGGAAAATCACCATTTTCCTTACAAGGAGGCTATAAAGCCCATGGGTGATCTTGGTTTTTTTGGCACTGTTATTCCGGAAGAGTATGGTGGAAGTGATATGGGTTGGCTGGCGGCCATTATTTTAACTGAAGAAATTGCCCGTGGCTGCAGCGCTCTTAGGGTTCAGATGAATATGCAGACAACAGGGATGGCATTCACTATTTATCATTATGGTAGTGAAGAATTAAAAAGAAAGTATATCCCTAAATTAGTGAGCGCTGATCATGTTGGAGCATTTGCAATGACGGAACCCAATGCCGGCTCTGATGTAATGTCTATGAAGACAACTGCAGAAGATAAAGGAGATCACTGGCTTATTAATGGTTATAAAACCTGGATTTCAAATGCCAGCGTTGCTGATGTTATTATCTGTTATGGTTATACGGATAGGGGAGCTAAATCAAAAGGTTTATCTGCGTTTATTGTTGAGACTAAAAATTTTAATGGAATCACCACTACGGATTTAGATAAAACCGGCACTCATGCCACTCCAACAGGTGAAATTATCTTAGAAAACACAAAAGTCCCAAAGGAAAATATTATAGGAAAACCGGGTGACGGCGTAAAAATTTTATTCGGCTCTCTTGCGAATTCCCGTCTTTCTTGCGCAGCTGGAGGTGTTGGTTTAGCCCAGGCCTGTTTAGATGCAGTAACAAAATATGCTATGGAGAGGGAGCAATTTGGACAAGCAATCGGAAAATTTCAAATGAATCAAGATATGATTGCACAAATGGTTTCCGAGATTGAAGCTGCAAGATTATCATGTTATAAGGCAGCCTGGCAAAAAGATCAAGGTATGCTTGGTAATAATATGGAGGTAGCTCAAGCTAAATATTTGGCAGCTGAGGTAGCTTATAAGTCTTCAAGGTACGCGATGAGTATTCTTGGCGCTTACGGTTATTCCACTGAATATCCAGTTGCCCGTTACTATAGGGATGCCCCACCTTATGGCATGGTAGAGGGATCAACTAATATTTGTAAGTTTATTATTGCACAAGATCAACTTGGTATAAGAAAGGCTAATAGATAAAGTCTAATAAAAGATATTTGGAATTTAAAATCGTATAAGGAATTTCGCATGTCGAAGTTCCTTATATTGGAGTGATGGAGTATTATCTATTAAATAAATAATTGTAACCGTTCACAGGTTCAGAGTTTCCCGCTGAAGCGGGATTCAGTGTTAAGGGAAAGACTGAAATTGGGTCCCAAATGCTCGTAAAAATGCGGGTTTTGCAACATAATTACCAATTACCACGTTCCATATTGGTGGGGACGTGAAAGCAGTCGGTTTTCCCGTACAAAACGCTTACAAAATGGCTTAAGGTGATAAGAAAACAACCTTTAAACCCCTAAACCCTTAAACTGTGAGCGGTTACAAATAATTTAAGTAATTACAATTAAATAGCATACTTTTCAAATATTTAATTTAATTTTTTTTAATATTATTATTAATTTATTATTATCAGGTTTTTAAATGAAGATTTATTAACATTAATAAAGAAAGTAGTTTAAAAAAAGTTATATCAAATCAATAAATTATACGTATTATTAACAATTAAACACTTAAATTATTATTATTAAGGTATATATAGTATTATAATAGATATACAAAGTCTGAGGTAAATATGGAAATAAAAATAAATAGAGAAACTTTATTGAAGGGTATTTATCGTGTTCAAGGGGTGTTAGAAAAAAGAAGTAATATGCCTATATTATCATCAGTTCTTTTAACTGCAAAGGATGATAAGCTGAAAATATCCGCTACAGATCTTGAGGTAAGTTTTGAAAAAAGTTATCCAGCTAAAATTATAGAATCTGGAGATATTACAATATCAGGAAAACAACTTTTGGATATAACAAGAGAAACAAATAGTGACGAAATTCATATAACAGAAAAAGAAAACAATAAGGTTTATATTTCAGATGGTAATGCCCATTATAATTTATCTTTCTTGCCCCCGGATGAATTTCCTGTTTTAGCTGAAATAAATGAGTGTGTATTAATAGAAATAAATGGTAAACTTTTATCTGAAATGATTAGTAAAACCATTTACGCTACAACAATGGAAGAATCAGGGTTTAGATTATCAGGAGTTTTTATACAAGAAATTCTGAATAAGGAAGATATATATTTTAGGATGGTTTCTACAGACGGTCATAGACTATCTCTAATTGATAAAAAAATTCCTGATATTGAAAAATTAGGATTAAAAGATGGCGTATTGATTCCTAAGAAAAGTTTAATAGAGCTAAATAAATTTGCATTAGAGGAAGAAACCGTATTTATTGGATTACAAAAAAATAATTTTATTGTTAAAAAAAATGAGGCCGTAATTGTTATTAGGCTGTTAGACTCAAAATTCCCAGACTATAAAAATATGATTCCTGAGGCGCGGGAGGATGATAAATTTATTTCCTTTAATAAGAAAAACCTCATAGATACTATGAAAAGAATGATGATAGTAGGAGGTGATCAGTATAAGGGCGTGACGTTTGATATTTCAGAAGATTACATAGAAATGATCTCTGAAAATCCAGATCTCGGGGATGTTAAAGAGAAAATAAAAATTGAATATCAAGGAGCTCCTGTAACAGTAGGTTTTAATCCAAAGTATTTCATAGACGTCCTTCAATCTATGGAAAGTGAAATTATATCTTTAAAAATAAAAAATGAAAATAACCCATGTTTTATAACCGGGGAAATAGATGAAGGTTTTGTAGGTTTAATTATGCCCATAAGGATTTAATATATGACAAGCGCTGATAAATATACTGCATCAAGTATAAAGGTTTTAAAAGATTTAACGGCTGTTAGGAAAAGACCGGCAATGTATATTGGAAATACATCGGTAGAGGGCCTTCATCATTTATTATACGAGGTAGTGGATAATAGTATAGATGAAGCCCTGGCAGGGTTTTGTGATCAGATTGATATTAAAATACTGAGCGATAATAGTATTATTGTAAGGGATAATGGGAGGGGTATACCTGTAGATTTACATAAAGATGAAAATATATCTGCTCTTGAGGTTGTAATGACAAAACTTCATGCAGGGGGTAAGTTCGATGATAACAGCTATAAAGTCTCCGGAGGTTTACATGGAGTTGGTGTTTCCGTAGTTAATGCACTTTCTGAATATCTTGAAGTGGAGGTTTATCTTAATGATAATGTTTATTACCAAAGATACGAAAAAGGGATAACTACCTGTCCATTAGAGATAATAGGTAAAACAAAAAGAAGAGGAACAGATATTCAATTTAGACCTGATAAGGAAATATTTGAAAGCGTTGATTTTAGTTTTGATATAATTTGCCAGCGTATGAGAGAGCTGGCATTCCTTAATACAGGGTTAAAGATAAACATTAAAGATGATAGGACAGATAAAGAGAAAAATTTTTCTTATGAAGGTGGCATATCCTCTTTTATAGAGTATTTAAATAAGAATAAGGATGTTATACACCCTAAACCTATTTATATTCAGGGAGTGAGAAATGATGTTGTTATTGAGGTAGCATTTCAATATAGCCAATCTTATACACAAAAACTTTTTTCCTTTGCTAATAATATCAATACAAGAGAAGGAGGCAGTCATTTAATCGGGTTTAAGGCGGCATTAACAAGGAGTATTAATTCTTACCTTCAAGGAAGCCAACAGAATAAAAAAATTAAATTAACAGGGGATGATGTAAGGGAAGGAATTACAGCGGTTATAAATATTAAATTAAAAGATGCGCAGTTTGAAGGTCAAACAAAAAGTAAACTTGGTAATAGCAATATAAAGGGTTTGGTTGAGAATTTAGTGAATGAGAAACTTAATGAAATATTTGAGGAAAATCCGTCTTTAATTAAAAATATTTTAAATAAAGTAATAGGGGCAGCAACAGCAAGAGATGCTGCACAGAAAGCAAGGGAATTGACAAGAAGAAAAGGTATTTTATCGGACAGTTTTCTGCCTGGAAAACTTGCTGATTGTCAGGAAAAAGATCCTAAAAAGGTAGAGGTGTTTTTAGTGGAGGGAGATTCAGCCGGTGGGTCCGCTAAACAAGGGAGGGATAGAAAATTTCAAGCTATTTTACCACTTAAAGGTAAGATACTAAATATAGAGAAAGCCAGATTTGATAAAATGCTTTCAAGCTCTGAAATAAAAACCATAATCTCAGCCTTAGGCGCTGGTATAGGTCAGGGAGAATATAATCTTTCCAAACTTCGTTATGATAAGGTAATTATTATGACGGATGCAGACGTTGACGGATCTCATATAAGAACGCTGCTTCTAACGTTTTTTTATAGACAGATGCCTGACCTTGTGGAAGAAGGGCATTTATACGTAGCGAAACCACCTCTGTATAGAATGAAAGACGGAAAAACAGAGTTATTCTTTCATAACGAAGAGGTTTATAATTCCTATCTTATTGATAGGATTTCAAGTAAAGAAACAGTTTGGTTAGATGACGAAAAAAATATAACCGGGAAAAAACTAAAGTCAGCTCTTTATATTTTAATAGATTACCTTGATATAATCAAAAAATTAACAAAAAAAGGCTTTAGTGATAGATTTTTAAATATTCTATGTAAGAGAAATATCAAAAAAAGCTGTTTAAAAGATGAGGAATTAACTAAAAAGCTTTCAGATGAATTAACGGAATTACTTTTTATCACAAAAACAGTATCCTTTGATGAGGAACATAATCGTTATGAATTATTAATAAAGGATGAGAAGAACAATGGACACATCTTTAAATTTAATTGGGAATTATTAAACTCTCCGGATTACCAAAGGTTATTAAATCTTTACCAAAAAGTTGAGGAGTTTGATAGGTCTTGCTTTTGGGTTGGTAACACGGATAATAAGGTAAAAATAGAAACAAAAGAAAAACTTGTTGAATATCTTATTGAAAAGGCAAAAAAAGGCACTGTTATCCAGAGATATAAAGGATTAGGAGAAATGAACCCTGAACAGCTATGGAAGACCACCATGGATCCGGAAAAAAGGAGTATGGTTAATATTACAGTTGAGGATGCCGTAGCGGCTGATGAAATTTTTACATTACTTATGGGAGATAAGGTTGAACCAAGAAGGGAATTCATAGTAAACAATGCCTTAGAGGTGCAAGAGCTGGATATTTAAAATAAAAGAAGCCTTTAAATTTAACTATAAAATTTTTATTATTACTATTAATATTTATAACTCAAAAACCAGGTCTATATTTTTAGGTATTTAAAATATTATCAACATATTTTACTTATCCCTTCTTTTTATCATCTCTTTAAGGTTTTTTTTAGATAAACTCCTTTTATAGTTTAATACAATAATCAGCGCACTTTTCTATAAAAATTCAATATACATAAAACGATCTAATTTTAGGCGGTTAGCCTAAGGAGATAAAATGAATTCAGATCAAACAAAAAATCCATCCACCATTACAATAGAAGAGGAAATGAAAAAATCTTATCTGGAATATGCCATGAGCGTTATTGTGGGAAGGGCGTTACCGGATGTACGGGATGGACTAAAACCTGTTCATAGAAGGATCCTTTTTGCAATGGAACAGCTAAAAAACTACCATAATCGGCCTCCTAAAAAATCTGCGAGGGTTGTTGGAGATGTTATAGGTAAATACCATCCCCACGGTGATGCCGCTGTTTATGATACTATTGTAAGAATGGCCCAAGATTTTTCTATGAGATATCCGTTAATAAACGGTCAAGGTAACTTCGGATCGGTTGATGGAGATCCTCCTGCAGCCATGAGATACACAGAAATAAGGATGAACAGTATAGCCGAGCAGTTTTTGTTGGACGTAGAAAAAGGAACAGTTGATTTTGTACCAAATTATGATGGTTCTCTATCAGAGCCCACACTTCTTCCTACAAATATACCAAACCTGTTAATTAGTGGTTCGTCCGGTATTGCAGTAGGTATGGCCACTAATATTCCGCCTCACAACCTTAATGAAGTTTGCGATGCCATTATACATACAATCGATAATCCGGATATAAACATAGGAAACCTTATGGAGGATATAAAAGGACCGGATTTTCCAACAGCAGGCTTTATCTATGGAGCTAAAGGAATTCAAGAGGCCTATTTAACCGGAAGAGGGATTATAAAAGTTCGGGCCAGGGCTTTTATTGAGAAAATCGGTGAGAACAGAGAAAGAATAGTTATAACGGAACTACCATATCAGTTAAATAAGGCAAATTTATTAAAGAATATGGGTGCATTAGTTAAGGCTAAAAAAATTGAAGGGATAAGCGACATAAGAGATGAGTCGGATAGAGAGGGAATGAGAGTAGCAATCGATGTTAAAAGGGATGGAGTAGCAATGATAATTTTAAATCGTCTCTATAAATTTACACAAATGGAGGCGTCGTTTGGTATCATTATGCTTGCCATTGTTAATGGAAAACCGGAGGTATTAAACTTAAAACAAATAATAGGGCATTTTATTGATCACCGGAAAGAGATAATAATTCGAAGGACAACATTTGAATTAAAAAAGGCTGAGGAAAGAGCCCATATTTTAGAGGGGCTAAAAACCGCCCTTGATCACCTTGACAGTATTGTGCAGTTAATCAGATCCTCATCCAGCCCTTCAGATGCAAAGATTAAGCTTGTAGAAAAATTTAAACTCTCAAATATACAGGCACAGGCAATCCTTGATATGAGGTTGCAGCGTTTAACAGGACTTGAAAGAGATAAAATAAACGATGAATACAATAGTATTATTAAAGACATAGAGAGATTGAAGGCTGTTTTAAATAGTGACGCACTTGTTTTTGATATTGTAAAGAAAGAAACTACGGAAGTTAAAGAGAAATATGGGGACGATAGGAGAACCGAGATTATTGCAAATGCGGAAGAGATTGACGTTGAGGATCTTATTGTTGATGAAGATATGGTAATAACCTTAAGTCATGCAGGCTATATTAAGAGAAATCCCATAAGCCTTTACCGCGCACAAAGACGAGGCGGAAAGGGTGTGTCAGGTGCAAAAACCAGGGAAGAGGATTTTGTTGTGTCTATGTTTGTAGGCTCTACCCATGATTATATGCTTTTCTTTATGAATACAGGCAGACTTCACTGGAGGAAGCTTTACCAGATACCCGAGGCAGGAAGATTATCAAAAGGAACGGCAATTGTAAACTTACTAAACCTCCAGCCTGGGGAGCGTATAGCAACTGTAATATCAATAAAGGGCTTTGAAGATGCAAAATATATAATCATGGCCACTAAAAAAGGTCTGGTAAAAAAGACCAGCCTTTCTGCCTACAGCAGGCCCAGACCAACAGGGATCACTGCTATGAGAATCAACGAAGGCGATGAATTAATAGGAGTTCAGGTAACAACCGGGGAGCAAGACATTTTTTTAGGCTCTAAGATGGGAAAGGCCATACGTTTTAATGAGGCCGGCCTAAGGAGTATGGGCCGTGTAGCTGCCGGAAATTTAGGTATTAGGCTTAATAAAGGTGACGAGGTAGTGAGTATAGAGATCTTAGATGAAGGGGCGACAATACTGACAATAACAGAGAACGGATATGGAAAAAGGACGGAAACAAAGGAATACAGGGTGCAAAAAAGGGGCGGAAAGGGCATTTTTTTAATAAAAACATCGGAACGAAACGGCCTTGTGATAAACGCCAGCCAGGTGACACAAAACGACGAACTAATGATCCTCTCAACAGAGGGAAAGATTATCAGGATGAAAACATCCGGCATATCCGTTATTGGGAGAAATACTCAAGGGGTAAAGCTTATAAACCTTAACGATGACGAGAAAGTTGTGAGTGCGGCAAGACTCATTGAAGAATAATTTTTAACTTTTCACGGTTAATGGCTTACGGTGATAAGAATACAACCTTTGAGCTCTGTAGAAGATCCCGCTGGGCGGGGAACCTTTGAACGGTGAACGAGTATAATTATTTTAAGGTATTTAATTATCTATCGAGATTATGTGTATGAAGTGGAGAGAGAGATATTATTGCGGGGAATTACGACCATCCCATAAAGGAAAAGAGGTGAGGTTAATGGGATGGGTAGATGCAATCCGAGACCATGGAACTATTGTATTTATTCACCTCAGAGATAGAAGCGGTATTGTGCAAACCGTGTTTGACCCGAAGGTTATGACGGAAAACCTCGAAAAGGCGGGGTTACTCAGAGAGGAATACGTAATAGAGGTCAGGGGAAAGGTTGCATTAAGGGAGAAGGGTACGGAAAACTCCAATTTAGACACCGGGGACATTGAGGTGTTTGCCACGGAGATCGTTTTGCTGTCCACATCCAACACACTTCCCTTTCATATATCTGAAAAGGCCATGGTGTTTGGCGAGGATGTTAAGGAAAGCCCGAAAAATATTGATGAAGACCTGAGACTCCAATATAGATATCTTGATCTTCGACGGCCTTCTATACAGAATCTGTTTGTTAAGAGATATGAGATTATAAAATGCGTAAGGGACTACCTTCATGAACTGCATTTTATAGAGATAGAGACACCATTACTTACAAAGAGTACGCCGGAGGGCGCCAGAGACTATCTGGTACCAAGCAGGGTACATCACGGTAAATTTTACGCCTTACCCCAATCTCCCCAGCTCCTTAAACAAATACTTATGATCAGCGGGATGGATAGATATTTTCAGATGGCCAAATGTTTTCGAGACGAGGATTTACGGCCGAACCGTCAACCGGAATTCACTCAATTAGACCTGGAGGCCTCATTTATCGATGAAGAGTTTATCTATGAGGTTATAGAGGAACTAACAGTAAGAATGTTTGCATTAGGTACTATTGATCTGCCACGACCTTTTCCCAGGATGACATATCAGGAGGCCATGGACAGATACGGCACAGACAGACCTGACCTTCGATTTGATATGAGCTTTTATGATGTTACTGACATTGCAAGGAACTCCGGATACTCTATATTTAATAAAATTGCAGCAGAAGGAGGGAGAATTAAAGGGTTCTGCATAAAAGGTGGCGCTAAGAAGCTTAGTAAAAATTTACTGCAGAACGAGTATGCCCTAAAAATAGCCCCGTCATTTGGAGCCAAAGGCATGAGCTGGATGAAGGTTGTTGGTGACAGGCTGGAGTCAAATATTGTCCAATTTTTTAGCAAAACCGACCAAAATGGGCTGAAAGAACGTTTTTATGCCGGGAACGGGGATGTGTTTATAATGGTTGGTGATCAATCTCTTGATCAGGTACACAAGGCCCTGTCTAACCTTCGCCTTCATATAGCGGAACGACTTGGTTTAATCCCTTATGATTCTTACTCCCCCCTTTGGGTAACTAATTTTCCATTATTTGAGGCTAAGGAAGGAAAAATAGGCTCTCAGCATCACCCTTTTACAATACCTGACAAAGAGGATTTTGACCCTACGGACATAAAGGAACTCCTCAGCCTTAAATCCAGGGCCTATGATCTTGTAATGAATGGAGAAGAGTTGGGTGGTGGAAGTATCCGTATCCATACTATGGACACACAGAGAAGGATTTTTAAGGCCCTTGGATTAAGTAAACGTGAGATAAACGATAAGTTTGGATTTTTTCTCAGCGCATTAGAATACGGCACTCCGCCCCATGGTGGGCTCGCTCTGGGAATGGACAGGGTTATATCAATGATATTAAAAACCAATTCCATTAGAGACGTTATCGCATTTCCAAAGAACAGGCGGGCCTTTTGCCCTCTGACACAGGCGCCGTCAACAGTGAGCAGGGATCAGCTAAAGGAACTGGGCCTGGGCTCCAGGCCTGACCGGAGGAGGAATACAGGAGAAGAACAACTAAAAGACCATATAGACGACCTTAAAAAGATAGAAAGAATTTCAAGGGAAGAGGTACAACACATAGCGAAATTAGCAAGGCTGAGCATTAATGAAGCAGAGGCTGATTTATACCAAAAAGACCTCAATAATATATTAGTGTATGTAGATGAATTACAGGAATTAGACACAGACGAAGTAAGACCGATGAGCCATGTTTTAGAGGCAAAAAACGTCTGGCGTGATGACAAAACCGGTAAAATAAATAAGCCAGGGGTAATACTGTCTAACGCTCCTGTTAAGAAACAAGACTATTTTAAGGTACCAAAAATTTTAGAAGGCTAAAATATGGAGTTGTGCGACAGAAGCGCCTTGGACCTGGCAAAAATGTTAAAGAAGAGAGACATTAGCTCCCGGGAAATAACAGAATCGGTATTTAAAAGGATTGACGAGGACAAAGGGTCTATTAATGCATTTATTACCTTAAACCGCGAGGCAGCATTTAAACAGGCTGATATGGCGGATAAAAAATTCAGCAGCAAGGAAAAAACCCCATTGCTTAATGGGATACCTATAGCAGTGAAAGATAATATATGCACGCAGCAAATAGAAACTACGTGCGGCTCAAAAATACTAAAAAATTACATTCCGCCATATAATGCAACTGTAATTAAAAAAATTCTAAGAGACGGCGCCGTATTAATAGGCAAGACCAATATGGACGAATTCGCCATGGGATCTTCAACCGAAAACAGTTCATTCGGCCCTGTTTTGAATCCTTTAGATGTAGAAAGAGTTCCAGGCGGCTCCAGCGGAGGATCAGCAGCCGCTGTTGCAGCAGGGCAAACAGTCCTGGCTATCGGAAGCGACACAGGGGGCTCCATACGCCAACCCGCATCATTCTGCGGCATATCAGGCATGAAGCCGACATACGGAAGGGTTTCAAGGTATGGCCTGATATCTTATGCATCGTCATTGGATCAAATTGGCCCTCTATGCAGGACCGTTGAAGACTGTTCAGTTTTGTTGAACTGTATATGCGGCCATGACGAAAATGACACAACCTCTGCAAATATCACAACGCCGGATTTCACGGAAGCCCTAAAAAAGGACATAAAAGGAATGAGGATTGGTCTTCCCAAAGAGTATTTTGTTGAAGGGCTGGATAAGAACGTGAAAAGCAATGTTATGAATGCAGTTAACTCACTGAGCAGGCAAGGGGCGGAGATTGTTGATATCTCTCTTCCCCACACGAAATATGCCATCAGTACATACTATCTTATTGCCACGGCAGAGGCAAGCAGTAATCTGTCCAGATATGATGGTGTAAGATACGGGCTCAGAACAGGCGGAGATGTGCCGGATATAATAAACATGTACGAGAAAACCAGAAGCGAGGGTTTTGGAAGCGAGGTCAAAAGAAGGATTATGCTTGGCACATATGTGCTTTCCGCCGGGTATTATGACGCCTATTACCTGAAGGCACAAAAGGCGAGAACCTTAATAAAATCCGATTTTGATAAGGCATTTGAGGCCGTTGACTGCATTGTTACCCCTACATCGCCCTCTGTTGCCTTTAAGATAGGAGAAAAGATTGAAGAACCCTTACAGATGTACCTTGTAGATATATACACCGTGTCTTTGAACCTGGCCGGACTTCCCGGTATAAGCGTGGATTGTGCCGAAAATGGCGGTTTGCCTGCAGGCCTTCAAATAATAGGGAAACCATTTGATGAGGAAACAGTGCTTCAGGTAGCATATGCATACCAGCGGATAAGAGGAGAGAATTAAATGGATTACGATGCTGTCATATGCTTTGAAGTGCATGCAGAGCTCGATACCGAATCAAAGCTGTTTTGCAGATGCTCTACAGACTCTAATTCTCAGCCGAATACTAATGTTTGCCCTGTTTGCACGGCCCAGCCCGGGGCGCTCCCCGTGCTAAACCGGAAGGCCGTGGAATATTGTGTTCGAGCAGGATTATCTTTAAACTGTACTATAGCTAACCATGCCCGCTTTGCCAGAAAGAACTATTTTTACCCTGACTTGCCTAAAGGATATCAAATATCCCAGTTTGAGTTTCCCTTTTGTACGGATGGATATTTAGAGATAACCGGCGATGATGGAAACCCTTATTATGTAGGGATAGAGCGAGTCCATCTGGAAGAAGATGCAGGGAAATTATTACACTCTTCAGGGTCCTTAAAGACCTCCAAACATAGCCTCGTTGATTTTAACAGGGCAGGTGTTCCCTTAATTGAAATTGTAGCCGACCATACACGGAACCCCCTCCGGTCTTTAAAAGAGGCGAGACTTTATTTAGAGAAGATAAAGCAGATATTGCAGTACGTCGGTGTTAGCCGGTGCAGGATGGAAACGGGTGAACTTCGTTGTGATGCAAACATATCTATACGACCGAAAGGCGCAAAAGAGTTTGGAGACCGGGTAGAGATGAAAAATATGGCGTCCTTTAAGCTGGTTTTAGAGGCCCTTTCATATGAAATAAAAAGACAGTCGGAAAAACTCCAGGCCGGGGAAACTATTATACAGGAAACAAGGATGTATGATGAAGAAAATAGAGTAACCGTGCCTATGCGAAGCAAGGAAAATGCGCCTGATTACCGTTATTTCCCGGACCCTGATTTAGTAGAGATTGACCTTGACCGGGAATTTATAAAGACCGTGACAGACGATACGCCAGAGCTGCCGGAACAAAAGGTGGATCGAATAATCAAGGAATATGGAATACCAAAAGGCGATGCAGTTATTTTAACGAAAGAAAAAGGCGTATCCGATTACTTTATAAAATGCGCATCACTTTGCAGGGACAGAAACAGGGCGAGCAAATGGATAATAAAGGAGCTTTTCAAGCTGTTAAATGCCGCATCCATTTCTATAGAAAAATGCCCAATTATTCCGGAAAGATTTTCCAGCCTTATCAATCTTCTTTCAAATGGTGATATTACGGATAGCATAGGCAGAACAGTGCTGGAGAGCATGTTTGACACAGGCAGGGAGCCTGAAGATATCATTAACGAAAAAGGGCTGAAACCGGTTCAAGACACAGGGATGCTCAGAGAGATTGTAAATGAGGTGATACAAGAAAACCCCGGCCCTGTTGCACAAATACGGCAGGGGGAGACAAAGCCAATCGGGTATCTTATCGGGCAGGTTATGAATAAAACCGGGGGAAGGGCACACCCCAAAAAAACAAGGGAATTAATAGACGAAGGAATAAGAGAATAGCAGTTATTAGACCATTAGAAATTCTCATTTTGTAAGAATAAATTAGCCGCCCCAGTTAAATCCGCTTCGCTTGTTTTCTACAAAAAATTTAACAGGGCAGGCAGACACACGCAGACATCCGCAGATAATCTATTTGTCCAACATAGCCGAAAATATTATTAATAACTCCTTGTTTCGCACTAAATAGAATTGTAACTTCTAAATAAGGCATGGCATTTCTATAGCTTCCCCCTTTGAAAAGGGGGATTGAGGGGGATTGTTTCTAAATCTGCCCTGACTTATCAAAAAGTTACATAAAATTATCGCAAACCCACCCCACGCCTTAATATAATATTAAATTTATGCAGTCCCCCTTTTCTTATCCAGGGGACTTCTGATCGCCCTCCCCCCTTTATTTAAAACATGAGTATATATCATCGTAGTGCTCACATCCTTGTGTCCCAACAATTCCTGAATCGTGCGTATATTGTAGCCGTCTTCCAACAGATGAGTGGCAAAGCTGTGGCGAAACGTATGGCTGCTCACTGTTTTTGTAACCCCTGAAATACGTGCGGCCCTTTTTATCGCCTTACTCAGGCTGTCCAGATGCATATGATGGCGCTGTGTAACCCCGGAACTAGGTTCAACAGACAGGGTTTTAGACGGAAACACATACTGCCATGCCCATTGTTTGTCGGCATTTTTGTATTTTCTTGTCAGGGCATTAGGAAGATAGACCGAACCATAGCCTTGCAACAAATCACTGTCATGAAGCTTCTTCACATATTTCATATGTTCTTTCAGGGGTACTTTAATATCTTCCGGGAGTATGGTAATCCGGTCCTTCTGGCCCTTGCCATCGCGAACAACTATCTGGTTCATCTCAAAGTCTATATCCTTCACCCGCAGTCTTACGCATTCAATGCCACGCACACCACAGCCGTAAAGAAGCTTAACCATCAATTGAAATACCCCTGTGACGGAATCGATAATCTCCATTGTTTCATCAAAGCTCAAAACTGTTGGAAGACGTTGAGGTTTTTTTGCTCGAAGGGCATTAATATGCTTAGCTATATCTTTATTCAAAACCTTTTCATATAAAAATAGCAACGCGCTGAAGGCCTGGTTTTGTGTTGAAACGGATACATTACTCTTCACTGCCAAATCAGTGAGAAACGCCTCTATCTCTTTTCTGCCCATATTTTTTGGATTCCGCATATTATGAAAATTAATATATCGTTTTATCCAGGAGACATATGCTTCTTCCGTCCTTATGGAGTAATGTTTTAAACGGATTGTATTCCGCACGATATCTAAAAGTTTTGGCTGTTTGTTCATGGTATAATAATCTATTTTTTGAATGATGATGAACTCTTGACAACATATACTGTCATACAATCTATCGACGCTTTTTTTGTATCCCCTATACGTGCTGCTAATGATTCGTCAACCTGTTCATTGATAATGCAAACAAGAAACCACAGCATCACTCACAGAAGAGGCCCTAAAAAGCATAATAGATAGTCATAAATGATGCTTCTGCATTATTTTTATGGATATACTGTTTATTCGTCATCTTGCAATAATACATGATTTATAACGATACTATTATAAATATAATACTATAATCTTTTTTATTAGGAAACTCTTATTAATTTATTATAAAAAATAGTATTCAAAAAATCAACAAAAAACAATATGGAAACAAAATATCTTTACATTCTTAAATATATAATTTATTGAAAAGGTAAGTATATTTTTCAATATCGATAATGTTATTTAGAAAAGTATCGTTATAATTATTGTTAGCTGTTCAGCAGCATTCTGAGAGTAGCCATATGACAAGAAAGATTTTTTGGGAAGAACCTTATCTGACGGAGATAGAAACGACCATAATAAGCGTGAAGGATAATGAGATTACGGTAGATCGAACGATTTTTTATGCACTGTCTGGCGGCCAGGAAAGTGACTATGGATCAATTAATACTCATCGGATTATCCAGGCTCGGAAAGACGATAAAGAGATTATTTATACTGTAGAAGATGGTCATGGTTTGCAGCCTGGAGATCACGTCAAGATGACGATTGACTGGGAAAGACGCTACCAGTTGATGCGGTTGCATTTTGCTGCGGAAGTGGTGTTGGAGTTGGTATCTCAGACGCTGAAAGGGATTGAAAAGATTGGGGCTCATATCGCACAGGATAAGGCACGGATAGACTTTAAGTGGGAGGAGAATATTTCTAAGATATTTCCTGGTCTCAAGAAAGCAGCCCGTAAAGTTATCCAGGCGAACCAAGAGATAGAGAGTGCTTTTAGTGATGTAGAGTCAGAGCAGAGGTACTGGAAAGTTGAAGGATTTGCATGCGTTCCCTGTGGAGGGACGCATTTAAAAAGAACTGGTGAAATTGGAGAGCTTACATTAAAGCGGAAAAACATAGGCAAAGGCAAAGAAAGAATTGAAATTTATGTCAAAGACAATGGCGGTCAAGAGACCAGCTAACAAGACGTTGCAAAAGAGCCAACCCGCTTACTGTGGTTGCATTGGTGCATTCGGTCACGTGTGGTACTAGTGTCAGGGACACATCCCGCCATGAGGGCGGGTTAGCCTTCTGAACACTGGCGTTATATTGATATGGAAAATTATCAAGAACTCAAAACTCAGATTGACCGGATAGTTGTGGTTGTGCGTAGCATCGGAATCAAGAACGCGCTGACGGAAGCAGACGCCAATCCACACCTGAATTTCTGGCGGTTCATTTATGGCAGTATGCTGGACATTACCGTGATTGAATGGTGCAAAGTGTTTGGAACTGATGATCAGCCAACTCATTGGAAAAATTTCATTAGCGACCATGATAATTTCAGAAAAAAGCTTCTTTCATTTTTGGATGTTACTCAAGACCAATGGTCACAATACTGGCATCATATGACAGATTACCGTAACAGCCACGCAGCTCATCATCTCGGTGTCAAAGAGGGAGACACATATCCTGTCCTTGATATCGCACTCAAATCCTGTTTCTTTTACTACTCTAAACTCATAGAAAAGGTTAATGTTTTGGGAGTGAATAACTTGCCGGAAAGCCTTGAGGCCTATAGTAAACAATTTAATAAACAAACTTTAAAAATTGTTAAGGCAGCATTAGCCTCAACCAATGACATAAAGGAAGAAGTATTCTGAATCAACATAACCTTGCTCTTTCAGCCGACAGCTAAAAGCTGCGGCTGAAGAGCCCGTTATACCTAAATGAGACATAAACGACATGAATATTCCGAATAAAAAAATCAGCATTTATCTTTTTACATTCGTTATCATAGCGTTATTAGAGTTAGAAATTTTGTATGGAATAAAATATTTTTCCGAGATAACATTAAGCATCACTGCTATAGTTATATTTTGGTATACACTTGAGACAATGGGCATAAGAAAATCTGAGGAACAAATTGCCCGGATTAATAATGAACTATTATCAAATAAAAAAAATCCAACCGTTCATTTCAATGTATTTAATAAACAAGAGGCGCAATTTGACACACGATTCAATATACTTAATAGATCAGAGTACCCTGTAAGTGTCACAGTTAAATTTAATTTTAAATATAATGGGATTGATATTGAGCATAATCTAAATGGCTATAATGGCAAATCATACTGGAATCTTCAGAATAATGAAATGAAAGAAGGACATTTTGGATTATTACAAATTATAAGCAAAACTGATTTATTTAGTAAAAACAAGATAGATGATCTGAAAGGACTTAACGGTTCTGAATTATCAAAACAAATGTTTAATGATATGACAATGAAGTTCAATTTTGATCCATGGCCAAGGTTATTACTTGATGTTGAAGTATTCTGCGAGAACGAATTCAAATGCAATACATACTATCCCAATGCACACTTCGAATTCGATTTTAAAAGATTGATATGGATCCCAACTATTACTTCAGATGTGCCATATTGGGATTTTGAAAAGAAACCAGACTGGTCAAAAGAGCAGGTATAACGAATAAGGTTAGATTGTGTGAGGAACGAACCACAATCTGAACCGTTTGTTGGACAAGCCCGGATTATCTTATAGAAAATATCTTTTTGGAAATATGCCAGGATCAGGCGAAGAAATTGGCG
>Ga0307990_1001146_pt1 | contig 22653 bp, 20 predicted proteins | sample EllFjometagen129_FD_203168 | JGI IMG/M metagenome (GOLD analysis project Ga0307990, IMG submission 203168) | Marine microbial communities from Ellis Fjord, Antarctic Ocean - #129 | ecosystem: Environmental > Aquatic > Marine > Unclassified | place: Southern Ocean | collected 2014-10-08
TAGCTGCCGATTAATTCTGACCACGGAATAAGTTTCCGTGGTCATTTGTTTTTGTAGTGACCACGGAGATGCTTCAATTAGGCGTATTGTCTGCTGTTGAGCTTCTCATTGGTGCAACCTTCCAACCTGTAGTCTGTAGTCCTGATTGCCAAGGAGAGTATCGCTCTTTGGTTGCTGCAGGTCTGCTCCAAATTAAGGGACCTCTAAATGATCAGTGCATCTAATATATGTTTGGCGTATGGCAAGCGAACGATCTTCAAAAATGTAAACATCAAGTTTACCCCTGGCAACTGTTATGGTCTTATCGGTGCTAATGGTGCCGGAAAATCCACTTTTCTGAAAATTCTTGCCGGTGATATTGAAGCTGATAAAGGTGAAGTTAGCATCGGGAAAGGGTTGCGTCTTGCCGTGTTGCGTCAGGATCAATTTGCTTTTGACGAAGAGACGGTGTTCAACACGGTTATTATGGGGCATAAACAGCTGTATGACGTGATGGCTGCGCGTGAGGCAATTTACAGCAAGGCTGAATTTACCGACGAGGATGGGGTGCGCTCCGGTGAGTTAGAAGCAGAATTTGCTGAGATGAATGGCTATGAGGTTGAAGCGGAAGCTGCGGTGTTGCTCAATGGCTTAGGAATTACTGAAGAGCTGCGCCAGAAGAAAATGAAGGAACTTGAAGGGGGAGAAAAGGTGCGGGTGCTGCTGGCACAGGCCTTGTTTGGTAATCCCGAGGTGCTGCTGCTGGATGAGCCTACCAACCACCTGGATTTGAAATCTATCCAATGGCTGGAAGAGTTCCTCGGTCGTTTTCAAAATACGGTAATTGTAGTTTCGCACGATCGTCACTTTCTCAATCAGGCATGTACCCATATTGCCGATATAGATTTTGGTACTATTCGTACTTACGTGGGTAATTACGATTTCTGGTATGAAGCTAGTGAGTTAGTATTGAAACAGAAACAGGATGCTAACCGCAAAGCTACCGATAAGGCCACTGAACTCAAAGACTTTATCGCCCGTTTCAGCTCTAACGCCTCTAAAGCAAAACAGGCGACCTCGCGTAAAAAGATGTTGGACAAGTTGAATATTGAGGAGTTGCCGACATCGTCACGCAAGTACCCGTTTGTGGTATTTAAGCCTGAGCGCGCTTGTGGTGACATAATTCTTGAAGTTGAGGGACTGTCTAAAACTATTGATGGTGTTGCTGTGTTGGACAATGTCAGTTTTGTGGTCAATAAGGGAGATAAGATAGCTTTCGCTGGCGCTAATAGTTTAGCTAAAACTACCTTGTTTCAGATATTGGCTGGCGAGCTAACGGCTGATAGCGGTAGCTGTCGCTGGGGAGTGACCATAACTAATGCTTATTTCCCCAAGGAAAACAGTAGTTATTTTGCCCGAGATATGACGCTGATTGAGTGGCTGTGCCAGTTTCCGCCTCACGAGGGAGAGAGCTTCGCCCGTGGTTTTTTGGGGAGAATGCTGTTTTCCGGTGATGACGCGACAAAGATGACCAGTGTGCTCAGTGGTGGAGAAAAGGTGCGCTGCATGTTGTCCCGTATGATGTTGTCCAGTGCCAATGTGCTGTTGTTTGATGAGCCGACCAACCACCTTGATCTTGAATCAATTACAGCGCTCAATAACAGTTTAATCCAGTTTTCTGAGGTTATGCTGTTTACTTCTCACGACCACAAGTTTGTGTCGACCATAGCCAATCGCATTATAGAATTGACGCCGCGTGGTTTGATTGACCGGGTTATGAGTTTTGATGAATATCTGGATAACGCCGATGTGAATGCGTTACGTGAACAGTTGTGTGGTGATGCTGTATTAGAATTGTAGGGGGCGTATGATGTTTTTTCAGACTGATCTGTGTGACAGCTCTTTCCTCCCTATTGTCACTAAGTTGCTGTTGGCTGCCTTGGCTGGCGGAGTTATTGGCTGGGAACGAGAGATGCACGGCAGACCAGCTGGATTGCGTACTCACGTGTTGGTTAGTGCTGGTTCCTGTTTGATGATGTTGCTATCTGAAGGGGTGTTTCTGAAATATGGTCATCTGTTAGCTAGCGGTGTGGTGCGTATTGATCCGGGCAGAATGGCAGCTCAAGTGATAACAGGCATTGGTTTTTTAGGTGCTGGTGTTATCATCAAAGAAGGTTTGACTGTGCGTGGTTTAACTACTGCTGCCAGTTTGTGGATGATGTCCGGTATTGGTATGGCTTTTGGCTTGGGCATGACCAGTGTTGGTGTTTTCAGCACTGTACTGGCGAGCGCGGTGCTAATAATTATCAAGAAGATGGACTATTTAGTTAAAAAAGACCACTTTTTGCGCCTGAGCGTTGTTGCGGATTCCGATTGTAATATATTACCACAATTACTCAAGATATTATCAGAAGCTAATTTGAGTATTTCCAACGTGGATCAGGAATTGAATTTTGAAGAACAGCGCGCTACCTATGAGTTTATTGTGACCAGAACCAGACAGCGAAAAAGGATTGGGTCAGAACTTATTAAGGCTATATCAGCGCTTAATGGAGTCAAGAAAATTCGTTATAAATAGAAACCAATTTTACTTTATCTTAATCCAATGTTAAAGTGTTCCCCATTTGATGGTTCTAAGCGAGGTTGGGGGGCAAAATGCAGCATAGCAAAGTATGCTTAGTTTTTAGCAGTATATTGTTTATTTTTCTGATTGCTGTGATGGTGCCTAGTGCCTCAATGGCGCAAAATGCTAAAAATCACTTCATCGTCACCCAGGTAACAGACCAGACCAATAACGATGGTTGGAAAAACCATCTCATAGCTTACGGTATTCGCAATATTGTTAATAGCGAACTATATGATACCGGGCGCTACCTTCCCATAGAAGATCATCCTGAAATAACAAATCAAATAGATCAACTTATTGCTGCCGATTGGGGTAAATCCTCTGCTGCTTTGATTGCTGACGAGGTGTCCAAGAGCGTTGCCGACTGTCTGGTGCACGTCACTGTGCGCGATTTTAAGGTGAAAAGGGCGCGCAGTATTGGTCTTTTTTCCGCTGCTAAAACTACCATTAGGATAAGTGTGGATATCGAGTTAATAAGCACTGATGGCACCGATGACACCGATGGCACCGTGCATAAAGTCAGCGGAACAGGCAAAGGAATTACTAGGTCGCTTGGGATCCTGTTCCAGATCCGCGAAGATAAAGTTCATTTCAACGAAACCTCCGTCGGGCAGGCGACCCAGAAAGCTATTCATGATGCGATTGCCAAACTGTAGCTTGAAACATCTTTATATCGTTGTTTTTACGGCTCTATCTGTTGTTCTTTTCACCGGCTGTGCCACAACTTACGTTGAGCAAGACAACCCGTTGCAAGCAAAGCAGGTAGCTAAGCAGCTAAGTGCTGTGCAGACACCACAATATAGCGGTGAAAAAATTGTGGTGGCGGTGTTGCCTATGGGGCTTTCCGAGCGTGCGGCGCAGCGTTATCCGCACCTGTTGGAAAAAAATGTTGGTATGGGTATCCATAATCGCCTGGTTGATGCGCTGTACGATACGCACCGCTTCAAATTTGTCGAAGATAAGGGTGATATCATCAAGGATGTTATGGATCGCCAGTGGATGAGTGCCAACGGCATGGTTAGTCAAGGTAAAGCCATTGAGATTGGTAAAATACTCGGAGCCACTAAAGTTATTTATGGCGAAGTCTACGATTATGGTGAAGGGGGGTCACAGATACGTGGTTTCTCCGCGCAAAAAAATCTGCAGACGCGCATGGGAATTCAGATTCGTTGCGTTGATGTAGAAACATTGGAGTACATTCCAGGCAGCGGTACAGGTGTCGGATCAGATGTTTCCAGTGCCGCGGGGGAAGCTCTGCAGCAGGCAACTGCCAGTCTGTTGCAACGGTTGAATTAAAAGATAATGCTGAGAAATGGGGGGAGGATCTGCACTAAGAGGTCTAACTATTTATTGCCTTACTCTTATATTGTGAAAAAGGAGTCGTTATGTTAAAGCGTTGGATGATTATTTTGGTTTTTTTGTTGCTGCCGGTGACTGCATTTGCTTCTAATACCGTTACTACCTATAGCGATATGAGCGATTTGTACGATACTTATTTTCTGACTGACTCTGGTTTTATTGTCGTCAATGATAAGGATGTAGCGTGGTCTACGATTGATGGTGCTACCACGCTTTATGTTGATTCAGTTGATGTGGGCACAGTGGCTGAGTATGATAAAGAACAGACGTTAAGGATATTGGCTCCATATTTTGATATAGTTATAGCCTCTGTCGGCGGTGTTGGTAGCGGCGATGAGGCTTCAGCCTATACCTCCCCTGCAGGGGTAACTTCCCGTCTGGTTATGCAAAACCTGGTTATTCCAACAGCAAAAACACGAGCAGAAAAGAAGAAGGAAGATGCACAAAAAGCACTTAACATGCCGCGTACCTTTGGTGCTGCTTTATCGTGGGAAGATGTAGATTTCGATAATACCGGTGAAAATGGTGATCTTTATGGTGCGACCATCGGTATGGCGTGGGACAACGATAATATCTCCTATGGGTTTATGCTTCCTTACGATTATTTAGACTTTGATAGCTTCGATGCCAACCGTATTGGCTTGATAGGTTTTGGTCAGTATCATATGGATGTGTCTGATGAGTTGTCGGCATCATTTACTGCTCATATGAACTATGCCTATACCGATATAGATTTTGACAACATGGGTAGTGAAGATATCAACATGTTTGGTGGTGGTCTCAGTGCTGCAATAACACTTGATAAAGATTTATTCATCGTTAGCTCGGGTGTCTCTTACCTGTACAATGTCGATGATAGTGGTTTAGACAATGAGGAGCAGCATCTGGTCAAGTGGGGTGTTAATGCCGGTGTGCGTAATGGTGATAACGGCGTATTCAACGTGTTTGCTGTATGGAATACTGATATAACTGATTATGACAACGATCCAGATGTTGACGAGGATTACTATGAGGTTGGTATGGAGGGTAGCTTTACCCTTTCCGATACTTTTGGTATGACCTTAGGTTACAAAAAAGTGATCGAGCTGCAAGATTTCGATGCTGATCAGGTTTATATTGGCAGTAGTTGGAAGTTCTAAACTGTTATTTTATGGTTTAGCAATAAACGTAGATACAAAAAATTAGGTTGACCTATATAGAGAGGAAACAGTGACTATTGTTTCCTCTCTATTCTTATTCTGTCCCATTATCCAATGTGCCGCTCAAAGCTGCTGCCCAGTATGGTGTTAATTGTTTGCCGTGCCTTGTTATTGCAGCCGCAATTGAGCAGCGCTGCTGTTGAAGTGACGGTGATGGTCGCCATATCTAGATTAAAAGGTGATGCTCGAGAAATACCGCTTATTGCTGTTCAACGGCATGGTCAGTCAAGGGAAGGTCATTGAGTTTGGTAAAATACTCTGGGGCACTAAAGTTATTTATGGCGAGGTCTACGATTATGGTGAGGGCGGCGATGAAATACGCGGTTTCTTCAAAAAAAATCTGTAGGCGCGCATGGTGATACGTATTCGTTGCGTTGATGGAGAAACACTAGAGTATGTTCCGGGGAGTGGAACAGATATCGGTAGCGATGTTTCCAGCGCTGCCGAGGAGGTGTTGTAACAGGTTACTGCCAGCTTGTTGCACCGGTTGAATTAATTTTATAAATGTGGAGGTTCGGGTGTTGAAAAGAATTTTATTTGTTGTAATGCTAGGTTGTTTATTTGTGCCTAATGCGCTGGCTCTTGATTGGGATACTGGTTGGAGTGAAAATATAAATCCAACTTATTACAGTGCCGCAACGTTTGACGAATTGCGTTCAATAATGGATAACGACGAAATTTGGCAAGACTCGCAGTCTCCAATGCCTGTCAGTTCGGTTTACATAAATGGGGTAAAATATTCTGAATTCATTGGTGAAGATCCTGTTACTTATGAACCAATTTTTTATTATTTTGTAGATGAAGTATTTATTGTTGATTTGACTCATGATGAAGAAACTCTTTATATGGATACTAATGGTGATTGGAGTAGTAATCCAGAGCTGCTGGCGTTGCTTGATGCGTTGCACATTAGCTATCTCTCTAGTGCGATCAGTGGTGTTGGTGGCGGTGATGAAGCTTCAGCATATACATCCCCCGCCGGTGTAACCTCTCGTCTCGTTATGCAAAACCTGGTTATTCCCACAGCTAAAACAAGAGCAGATAAGAAAAAAGAAGACACACAGAAAGCAATGGGGATAGCTCGTACTTTTGGTGCTGCTGCTTCATGGGAAGATGTTGACTTCGAAAACAGTGGTGAAAATGGCGATCTTTACGGTGCCAACATTGGTATGGTTTGGGATAATGACAACATTAGCTATGGTTTTATGCTTCCTTACGATTATTTAGACTTTGATAGCTTCGATGCCAACCGTATTGGTTTGATCGGTTTTGGTCAGTATCATATGGATGTGTCTGATGAGTTGTCGGCATCATTTACCGGTCACCTGAACTATACCTATACTGATATGGATTTTGACAGCATGGGCAGCGAAGATATCAACATGTTTGGTGGTGGTCTTAGTGCCGCAATAACACTAGATAAAGATCTATTTATCGTTAGCACAGGTGTTTCTTATTTGTACAATACCGATGATACCGATGTTGATAATGATGAACAACATCTGGTCAAGTGGGGTGTTAATGCCGGGGTCCGTAATGGTGACAACGGCGTGTTCAACGTGTTTGCTGTATGGAATACTGATATAACTGATTATGACAACGATCCAGATGTCGACGAGGATTACTTTGAGGTTGGTATGGAGGGTAGCTTTACCCTTTCCGATACTTTTGGTATGACCTTAGGTTACAAAAAAGTGATCGAGCTGCAAGATTTCGATGCGGACCAAATCTATATTGGTAGTAATTGGAAGTTCTAATATGCCCGGTTAATCTTTAAGCTAATCGTAGCTTTCACTAACTTAGTAAACCTACATAGAGAGGAAGCAATTGGTGTTGTTTCCTCTCTACTAATATTCTGTTCCTTGTTCTAGCGGAGGTATTATCAATGTGTCGCTCAAAGCTGCTGCCCATTATATTGTTAATTGTTAGCTGTATCTGTTTATCAGTGCCATGTATTAGTAATGCTGCTGTTGAAGCTACTGGTATGGCTGCAATTTCTGAATCTAAGGCGCAGGCTCGCGAATCAGCGCTTATTGCCGCCCAACGCAATGCCGTCGAGCAAACATTAGGTAGTATGCTCACTAGTGAAACATTGGTGGAAAATTTTGTTTTAGTGCAAGATAAAATCCTGACTCGTGTTCAAGGCTACGTGAAAAATTATAAAATCATCAGCGAGAAATATCTTGACGGTGAGTGCACCATCATTATCAGTGCCGAAGTTGAAGAGATGGTCTTGGCTGATGATGTAGCAGCCTTGGTTGGGTTGTTGCCCAAAATGAATTATCCGTCATTGGCTATTTCGTTACAGGAACAATCGCTAACGGCAGAATCGGGAAAAGTAGATGTAAATTTAAGTGCGGCGCGGCAAACCTTGATGAAAGTTTTGCAAGCTAAGGGATTTGATTTAGTTGATTTGGATGCCCTGAAGGCGGAGCGCCAACGGCAGATGGGTTTGCAGGCGGCGAGTGGTAACTCTATGAAGCAGGCGCAGGAAGCGGCAAGCAATCAGGCGCAGTTACTCATAAGCGGTATTGCCGTGGTGCAGGATAATGGTGCCGCACCCTATAACGCGCGCCTACATGCTTACGCTGCGACTATCACAGCAGATATCCACGAGAGTGCGACTGGGCGTATTTTAGCCTCGGCAAATGCTCAGGCCATAGCACCGCAGTACGGTTTTGCTCTGGGTAGTCAGCAGGCATTGAGTAAAGCCGCTGAAGATCTTGCCAATCAACTGTCGGATCAAGTGGTGCAGGTGTGGTTGGACTCCTGCTACAACGAGCATAAAGTAAATGTTGTTATCGAAGATGTCAGTTTTTCTGATTTGAATAAAGTGCAAGCTGCTTTTAATGCACTGGCTGGAGTTTCTACAGCACAACAAAAATCTTTTGTTCGCGGTAGAGCCGAGCTCATCGTGGGCTGGAAAAACTGTAATGTGATGCGTATGGCGGGGAGTGTCAATGAGTTAAAGGTTGGCGCTAAAAAGTTGGAAGTGCTTGCGGTTGAAGGTAATACCTTAAGGGCGCAGTTGATACAATAAGTCCCCGCCAAAGATGTCAGCGAAAACAAAACAGCCTGCGGCAAATTTATTATGCCGCAGGCTTTTATCGTTTACTGATCAGTGGATCAATTATTCTACAGTAACCTGTGCATCTTGAATAATTAGATCGTATTTGTAACCGTAGCCGAAGTCCTGATTCAGATCCAGGATACCCTTGATAAGCACGGTATCGCCAAGCCCGGCACTACTTTTTGTAGTGATAGTCAGATCGTTAGTGCCAGTGCTGCCACTACCGTCCTGCAGATGCATCCAGTTGGTTTTCATGATGTTGGGGCTGAATTTAACCACTTTGGCACGCAGTACAATTTCTTTAGTAGCCAGTTCATCCTTACCGGCGAAAATCTCGGCAACAGTATAACCATTGTCGGCTTTTTGAAGATTGCTGAAGTCAATATCAATTGCCGGGGTAGCGGCTTTGATGTGATCGGCAGCACTGGAACTGACGTCCGCTGGTGCCATTGTGTCACCGTGAGGATTTAACGTCATTTCTGCATTAGGGGCAAGGATGCTGCTGACAAAATACAGTTCAGCAAAATCGCGATTCAAAGTATTACTGTGGTAATTGGGCATGATCATCCCCGCGGGTATAATCACCGAATCGCCAACAGCGACGGTAAATTGTGGAGCTGCTGCCCAGATTTCTTTGTCCGCAGTTTTAACTTTTACGTAGGTGTAACCAGAAGTGTCCATGGTTTCCATTACCGTGCCAGACATCTCCTGAGTCATGCTCGGCTGCTCGGCAGGTTGTTCAGCTACTGCTGTTTGCTGAGCGAGCGGTTTGACGGTAGAAATCTGATCCTTACTGGCCGGGTTGGAGTCTTTGCAAGCGCCAAGAGTTGTGGCGAGTAGTACAATTAATAACAGGTGTAAATATCTCACTGATTAATCCTCCTGTGTTTTCTGTGGGGTAACAAGGTTTAGGTGCTTGTTACATAGATTAAGGTTAAACCGTCTGTTTAGATAATAGAAAGATGATAAATTTTGTCAACTATTAATTGCTCAACCTTCTGGCAATGTTTCTAGCGCTTGTTTGTAGCATGATGTTGCTCAACAGCGCAATGTGGCAATTAACCGTTGCGGTTTTAACAGCAGATCAAGGGCGGCATGGCAACTGCCGATAACTATATCTGCGGTCAAGATGGTAGAACTGGCGGCGCCCTCGTTGTGCATGATGGCGATACCTAGTGCTGCGTCACGCAGCATGAGGGTATCGTTGGCCCCGTTACCCATGGCGATACAGCTTTGAGCGCCTAAAAGGTGCAGGTAGTTTTGTTTTGTCTGAGCCTGATCGGTTGCGCCTATTATCTCAAGCGTGTGCGGAAATGTTCCTACTTGTTGGGCGACGCTGCCATGAGTATCGGCAGTCAAAATGTGTATGCGCAGCTGCTGATTCAGCGTGTTTAACTGCGGGATCAGTTGCTCTATCAGCTGTCCGTCACAGGCTATAGTGCCATTATAATCAAGAATAAGGTGGCGGATTTTCAGTGGTGCTCGGCCGGGAATATTTATCTTGAGAGATCTGTTGTCAGACATGGGTAATGTCCATATTGTTAGTGGTGAAGTTCTAGGGTAGAATGTACAGCCATAGCTATCTATTACGCTAATATATCAGATTGAGGAGTATAGATTGAAGTTTTCTTTGCTTATAAGTGTGCTGACTATTTTTTGTGTAGGTAGCACTAGCGCGGCGGATAATTTTTCTGGCGCGGTAAAACAGCCGTTGGCGCAGACGTTGAGTATCCAACAACAGTCACAGCAGCATGCCGATGACTGGGAACAACAACGAGTTAAGCTGGTGGCTGAGTTGGAGCGCCTACAGTTGCAACAGCAACAGTTGGGGGCAGCGAAGGAAAAGCTGAACCAGAAAATCAGTGGCTGCAATACTGCGATTACCGAGTTGCAGCGTGCCATTGCACAGTCGCAACTTTTGACCGCACAGATGGAGCCTTTTTTACAGGAAACCGTGCGGTTTCTGACACAGCAGGTTGAGAATGATCTCCCCTTTCTCGCCGCGGAACGACATTTGCGGTTACAGCAACTCAATGCTAGCTTGGTCGATGATAGCTTGGCGTTGGGGGAGAAATTTCGCCGTTTGATGGAGGTAGTGCGGGTAGAGGTTGAGTATGGTCGTAACGTAGAGGTGACTCAAGGCACCATCGTCGCCGTTGGCAGTGAGGTGTTGATGAATCAGCTGCGTCTTGGGCGCTTGGCGCTATTTGCGCAATCTCTGGATGGTCAGCGTAGTATGATTTACAATATGTCTGCACAGGCTTGGCTGCCTATAGATAGTGATTATAATCGGGGCATAGCTCAGGCGTTGGAGATGGGGCTCAAACGGCGCCCAGTTGATCTGCTGACTCTGCCCATCGGCAAGGTGGTGGTGCGATGAGGTGGTATAAAATTGTCCTGGTTGCTCTGGTTGCCACTTGGTTTGGCGGGGGCACTATAGAAGCGGCTGATGTGCGTACCAGCGCGCAGCAATATCAACAGCGCCAACAGGAAATTATTGCTCAGGTACAGCAGGAACAACTGGAGGCTGCACAACAAGCTATGGTCGAACGGCGCCAGTTGTTGCAAAATAAAAATGCGCTGGAACAAGCGGTACAAACAGCGCGGGCGCAGGTAAAGAAACTGCAAGTTGAGACCGCAGCATTAAAAAAACAGCACAGTGTCTTAGCTGCAAAAAAAATTAATTTACAGCAGGAAAAAGAGAAACGCACCCAGAGCCTGAATGAGTTAGTGGGATTTGTCCGCATGACGGCACGTGATGCCGATGCCATGTTGCGCCATAGCCAGATTAATGCTTTGCATCCCGAGCGCCGGGCAAAATTGCAGCCGCTACTGGAGCAGCAGCGTTTCCCTGGCATGGATGATGTGCGTAATTTACGTGATCTGTTGCTGGATGAAATGCGCTCCAATGGTGAGGTGCAACTAGTTTCCCTGCCTATTTTGGATCGCCAGGGCGAACAGGTAGAAGCGCAAACTCTGGTGTTGGGCGATTTCAGCGCTGCTTATCATTATGGTGGTGATGATGGTGCTGGCGGTGATGAAACCGGGTTTTTGCTGTATTCACCTGCCAGCGCGCGTTTCTTTGCTTTGTCAGTGCTGCCTAGCTCTGGTCTGCAACGCCAGTTGGATAATTATTTTGCAGGCAATAGTGACGCCGTGCCCGTGGATATCGGACATGGAGCCTCTCTGCGCCAACTCACCTATCATACCGACTTCAGCGATCAACTGGGGCAGGGTGGGGCTATTGTGTGGCCAATTTTAGCGATTGGCATTATTGCCTTGATATTGATAATAGAACGAGTGTGGTTTCTGCGGCGCAATAGTTTTGACGCCGGAGGGCTGTTAAATAAGCTGCGCCCGCTGATCATTGCTGGTAATTGGGAACAGAGCGTAACCTTATGTCAGCAGGATTTAGATAAGCCGTTACCGCGGGTACTGCGCACCGGACTTAATTACCGCGATATGGGGCGCGAGGATCTAGAAAATGGTTTGCAGGAGGCTATTTTGGGAGAAATTCCGCGTTTGGAGCGGTTTTTGTCAACTTTGGCAGTAATGGCTTCAATCGCGCCGCTGTTGGGGTTGCTGGGTACTGTGACTGGGATGATAAATACCTTTCAAATAATCACCTTTCATGGCACCAGCGATCCGCGTCTGATGTCGGGTGGAATATCGGAAGCACTGGTTACTACCATGCTCGGTCTTGGTGTAGCGATTCCCATCATGCTCAGTCATAGCCTGCTTAGCCGCCGGGTAGAGACCATCATCGCCCAGCTGGAAGAGAAATCTATCAGCTTTGTTAACTTGGTTTGTCAGGTACGTCATAATGATTCAGGCGAATAATGAGTAGTAATCTAAATTCTTTAATTGATTATCTCAGCCGTGGCGGCGTGATTATGCTGCCGCTGGTAGCGGTGTCGCTGTTGATGTGGGGGGTGATCATATACCGCTTGGTGATATTGAGACAGCTATACCAGCACAACGTTTCCCCTGTGCAGGCTGGGGCATGGCTACGCGCGGGCAAATTGCCGGATCAGTTAGAGAAGCGCGGCATTACCACGTTACTTATGGTGGCTTTTATGCACCGGCGCAGCGGCGAGCCGTACTTGGATCGCTATGTTCTGGATGAAGCACTAATGGTTGTTGGCAGCGAACTGGAGCGCGGGCTGACCTTGGTCGGGGTTCTGGCGGCTATTGCTCCACTGTTGGGTTTGCTGGGTACCGTGCTGGGGATGATTGGCACCTTTGATACTATTGCAGTGTTTGGTACCGGCAACGCGCGCGCCATGGCTGGTGGTATCTCGCAGGCGCTGATAACTACGCAGACCGGGTTGCTGATTGCCATTCCCGGACTGTACATGCGCAACTTTCTCCAACGGCGGGCAGCTAATCTGCACCATCGCTTGGAATCTTTGGGAATGTTGCTGAAACGGGACCTGATGACTGTGGCGCAGGGGGTAAAATGATTAATATTACAGCTGCTCGGCGCAGCAAGCGCCAGTCCTTAGAACTAAATATTGCGCCGCTGATTGATATGGTCTTTATCCTGTTGATTTTCTTTCTGGTGACCACCAGCTTTGTGCGGGAAACCGGTGTCGAGGTCAAGAGACCGAGTGCGACCACTGCTGTTAGTCAGGATAACGCTACCATTTTAATCGCGGTTACTGCCGAGAATCAAATTTATGTAGATCGGCGTCTGGTGGATGTGCGTGCGGTGCGCGTGCATGTAGAACGCGCCTTGGCAGAGAATCCGCAAGGGAGCGTGGTTATCGTTGCCGATCGCGGTAGTCGCACCGGTACCGCGATTCAGGTTATGGACGCGTGTCGCCAAGCTGGTGCCGAAAATGTCGCTATAGCGGCTGGGGTTCCTAGTGCCCCCAGTGCCAGTGGGGGCAATTAGCTGGTGCGCTTTTCCCCAGACATAACTGAAGTCAAAACTAAAATTGTCCCACTGTTGGTTGCCGTCGTGGGTACTGTAGTGTTAAACGTGCTGGTTTTTATGCTGCTGCCCCATCTTATTCAGGGCGATGACTCCCTCGCTAAACACGACCTATTTGATACAATAAACGTGGTACGAGTTACCACGCCGCCGCCGCCGCAGCGCCAGCAGGCCGAGCAGAAACCACCAGAAAAAGTGCTACATAAACAGCAGGTAGCACAGACTAAGGTGCATATGCCAACCCCGCCGTTGCATCTTAATCTGGAGCTGAAGCCAGATATCCCTAATGCTGTTGGGCAAGTGTTAATGCCCCAGGTGCAGCTGGCGCAGCTCGATCCAATCCCAATTATATTTGATAGTGCGGCACTGGACAAACCGCTGACCCCGCTGGCGCAGTCGCCATTTATCTATCCGCTGCGTGCCAAGCGGCTGGGTATCGAGGGCTGGGTGAAAATCAAGTTGCTGGTGTCACAACAGGGCGAGGTAGAACAGGTGCAAATTCTTGAGGCACAGCCGCCTAACGTTTTTGAGCAGACGGTGGAGCGCGGGGTAAGGTTGTGGCGTTTTACCCCCGGCACGGTTGAAGGGCAGGCTGTACGCAGTTGGGTAATCACCACAATACGTTTTGAGTTGGAATCGTAGCGGATGAAATGTTTGCAGCACAAAAGTTTTGTGTTCCGTATTCTGGTATTGTTACTGCCAGCGGTAATCGCAATGATAGTAATATTTGCCCCCTTGGCACAGGCGCACAGTGAGCAGATTCCGTTGTCGGTGCGGCGGGCAGTGCTGCAAGCGCAAGAGCTGATGGCACAGCACAACTATACTGCTGCCACTGAGGTGTTGGAAAACCAGCGGCAACAGCCATACCACCATTACCTTATTGATTTTACCATGGGAAATATCCACCTGCTCAGCGAACAAAAAAAATTAGCTATTCCCTATTATCAAGCGGTGTTGCAGCAACGCCCACAACATGGCGCCAGCTGGCTGAATTTGGCGCAGTGCTTTTATGCCACAGCACAATATGTTGAGGCAGCTGAGGCCTTTATGTCTGGTTACACTTACCGCCAACCAGATAGTCCTGCGCAGCCACAACTGCTGTACAACGCGGCGTTGTGTTATGTAAATAGCAACAATCCTGAGCTGGCCTTGCCGCTGCTGAACAGGTTGCTACACGAGTTCCCCCAGCAAATTCTTACCAGTTGGCGTGCTGCGTTGGTGCAGGTTTATCTGCAGCTTGAGCAGCCGCTACAGGCGCTGACACAGTTGGAGATACTGGTGCAACAGACCCGTGCTGATGAACAACGGCGCTGGCGTGCCTTTTTGGTGCAGCAGTATATGAGCTTAAAGATGACAGATAAAGCGTTTGCCGCGCTGGAAAACTATATTGTCGATGACGGTTTGGCGGCGCGCTGGTGGCAGCTGTTGACCCACCTGCATCTAGAAGCAGCAAGCTATCCTGAAGCGTTAGTCACCTTGAAGGTGCTGGCACATCTGCGTCCACTGCGAGCCGATGAAATGCAGCTACTTGCCGATTTACATCTTAATTTAGGCGTTCCGGCACAGGCCGTGAATTATTATCAGCAGCTCTACCAGCACAATCCGCAGAATAAACGCTTATTGAGTCGCTTGGCGTATGCCTGTTTGAATCTCCACCAACCGCAGCAAGCGTTGTCTTGGGCCGAGCAAGGTGAGATTGACAATGGAGAGGATGCTGAAGATGTTGCGGATATCTCTCTGCTGCGGCTACAGGCACAGTTGCTGTTTAGCCTAAAACGTTATGCCGAGGCTGCCGCAATGTTTGGGCGGGTGGGGGAGTTGGAAAGATGGAAAAGCGGGGGAAGTGGAGAAAAAGATTCTGGGGCTGCATGGTTGATGCAGGGCTATGCTGCGTGGAACGGTGAGCTGTGGCAGCAGGCGCGCCAAGCCTTTCACCGGGCTGAACGCTATCCAGCGCAGCGTAAGCGAGCTCAGAAGTTATTAAATCAGCTGTCAGCGATTAGCGCTACTTCAGTTGCGCACTGATAACCCGGTCTCGACCGCCATCTTTGGCTTGATATAGTGCTTCGTCAGCAAGACGGATGGTATTCTGAATGTTTTGCCCCTGTTTGATAGAGCTGACACCACAGCTGGCGGCAACTTTGCCCACCGTAGTGAAATTGTGGTTGCGCAGCTGCTCCAGCAGCTTTTCTGCCAGTTGCGTTGTCTCTTTAATGTCGCTGGAAGGGGCAATAATAAGAAACTCTTCGCCGCCCCAGCGCCCGATTATATCGGTAGAACGCATATTGCTCGACAACAGTTGGGCAAATTCAATCAGTACGCTGTCACCTGTTTGATGGCCCAAGGTGTCGTTGATGCGCTTGAAGTGGTCGATATCTAAAACTGCTACTCCGCTGTTGGTTTGATAGCGTAAAAATAGCTCCTGCTTTTCATGCAATATTTCATCAAGTTTGCTGCGATTGTACAGGCTGGTCAGTTTGTCGGTTTCGGAAAGTTTTAACAACAGACCATTGTATTTTCGCAGCTGGCGATAGTGATAGTAATAGAGCATACTTATTGTCAGCAGAACGCCTAACATTGTCCACAGTAGACCATAGTCCGGCAGTGCTGCTTTGGTGATGGGAATCCAGCGGTTTAAAATAGTTTTGCGTTCATCCGGGGTGATGCTGCTGACTAATTTTGAAAATATTGAGTGTAGTAGTGGTTCATCATTGCGCGTACCGATGGCCAGATTGACCTGATTAATACCTTCATCCAGACGCCCAGATACCTTGATGCTGCCGGTGAAGTTCTTTTGAATTTGGTTGGCGATTACCATCAAATTATCTATGTAGCAAAACAGCTCGCCGCTCTCCACTTTGCGTAGACCATCTTCAATGGAAGCCACATCAACAATGTTGCTGTCAGGGAATTTGTTGCGCATATCTTCTGCCATGGCATAGCCGCGCACAATGCCTATCTTTTTCTTGAGTATGCTTTCAATGCGATTGATGTAGATTTTGTCCATGGTGGTGGCGATTACCACGGGTACCGATAGATATGGTGCAGTGAAATCCATATACTCCAAGCGCGATGGCGTGCTGGCGGCCAGAGAGAAGATGTCGCATTTACGCTGCTTGGCACAGTCGATGGTTTCCTGCCATGATTTGGTCGGTACCAGCTCTATGGGTACGGGCAACTTTTTTTGAAACTGTTGTATATAATCGGCAGCGATACCGTAGTGTTTGCCTTTATCAATATTTTCAAACGGCATCCAGTCTGGATCGACCCCCATAGTTATCTTTTTTTTCTGCTGTAAATATTGCAGCTCATTTGCATTCAGGCCAAGGTCACCGCTTTTACTTTTTACAATATCCTCAAGGGTTGGGGGCAGGAGTAGTTGCGCATTATCCACCATGTTATGCATGATTAGCTGTTTGTAGGTGCGGGTAGACAGCTCCTTGCTGACTGTGCCTATGGGATACAGCGTTAATTGAAATAACTCGTGGATAACATTGGCTTCGAAAGTTAACGCTGGAATAGATCGAGCGTGAGGATATTTAGTATAAATAAGCTGGATAACTTCATCATGGTGGGTTAGAGCATAAGCCCAACCTTTGTTGCTGGCAGCGAGGAAACGCTTGCTGCGCTCAGTATGTTGATAGGCCTCTTCCTGGGAGCTGAACAGGTTGACTGCGCTCATGTAAAAGCCGTAATCGGCAGGTTTAAGCACGTTATACTTTATATGTTGCTGATCCAGTTCGTAGATCTGGTTGGAGGTAAAGGCGCTCATGGCGTCTATTTTGCCAGTTATAAAGTCCTGAATATTGAAGTTGTGTTCGATAAAGGTGCTGTTGTGTTTGTTGATCGAAAAATGATCCAGAAGTAAAGCTAACGAGCTATATTTATGCTCGTCGGTGGTCATCATGATCTTTTTCCCGACGAGATCGATGGGGTTTTTTATCTCTGGTTTGGTGACAAAAACCAGCGGCGAGCGTTGAAAGTAGGTCGCCATCAGTAAGGTGGGCAGAACTTTGCGCTGGGTAACTACCAGGCTGGAGTTGTAAATACCGTAATTGGTTTTACCGGATAATACATCGGCAACAGTATCCACCCCTGGCTGGTACTCCAGCAGATTTACATCTAGTCCGGCTTCGGCGTAGAAACCTTTCTCTTGGGCAACGATGAATCCAGCAAACTCAAATTGATATTTCCAGTCGAGTTGCAAACTAACTTTTTCAAGTTGTGGTTGTCCAAGTGAAGTAGTATCAGGGTTATTGCTAGCTAAAGCGCTCAGGGTATAAAGCAATATCAGAAAGAATGTGAAAAGCTTAAGCGCTTTGTTTAGCATATATTCTATTCTTCCGTTGTGCTGGCCAGGTGTCGCGTCAGATGTCAATTTAGAAACGCTGGCAGTGCGGATCTTAAGTGCAGGATTAGAATTATAGCATGGATTAAATATATTTTTAATAAACTTTTATTTGTGGATGCTGGGATTATTGCCGAGCAGCGCCTGATTGTAGAAAGCCACAACACGCTGTTCGAACTCTTCGGGTTTACACTGATAGAATTCAACATGATCCAGCTCGGACTCGAACCACAGTTCGCAATTTTCCCCTGCCGCCTGGTGTAAGGCGAAAATGCCATCCGCTTCAACTGTTTGATCTTGCCCGCCCATCATCAACATGATCGGGCGTGGGCTTATTGCCGCGATGGTGTTGATTGGTGCTACCTTGGCGGTGTCAATGTGTAGTCGCCGCTGGGCTAGGTAATGAATCAATGGTGCAAAGGGGAACGGTGGTAGCCCGCTGAATTTACTTACCCCTTTATTGATACTGTGGGCGACCGAAGCATAGGGTGATTGCGCGATGACGGCAGCTATACGTGGATCGCGTGCCGCATAGACTATCCCCAGAGCGCCGCCCATGGAATTGCCAAATAGGCAAATGGTGTCACGGGGATTTTTTTGGACTAAAAAATTAACCGCCGCTTCAAGATCGCGCCATTCATGCCCGCCAAAGCTGATCTGGTTACCGTCACTGCGTCCGTGGCTGCGAAGATCAGGTAGCAGCACACCATAACCATGCTTGGCTAAAAGTGCCGCTATAGGGATCATTTCGCTACAGTTCATTTTGTAACCATGGCTGAGGATAATTACGCTGCCATTGGTTGATGGTGCATACAGGGCGAACAGGCGCAAGCCGTCGCTGGTAGTCAGCTCTATAGGTTGAGCTTGCAACTGATGTTGTTGCAGCAGCAGTTCCGGGCTGTTTTCCGGGTGATCAACAGCATACTGTTGCCGGTTTGTCGGCGCAGACGAGGTTAAGCGTACCGCTTGGCGCTGGGCAATTACCACCAGAGCGGTTAACGCCGCAAGCACAGTGATAACAATTAGACTGAGGATAAGATGTGGATAGAAATTTGACATAGACACACTATAAGCTATTGGCGCGGCTGTGGAAAGTCCGTACAATAGTCAGATTGCGAAAAAACAACTATTCATTAAGTAACTTAACCATAGCAGGAGAAATTTGATGAGCGAAGACAGTAAGAAGATTATTTACAGCATGATGCGAGTGAGCAAAAGCTACAATAAGCAGATAGTTATTAAGGACATATCGCTGTCCTATTTTTACGGCGCCAAAATCGGCGTCCTTGGCCTCAACGGCTCAGGTAAAAGTAGTTTGCTGCGTATTATGGCTGGTGTGGACAAGGACTTTAATGGCGAGGCGGTGCTCTCCTCAGGATACAGCGTTGGTTATCTAGAGCAGGAACCACAGTTGGATGATAGCAAGACGGTGCGCCAGATCGTTGAAGAGGGGGTACAGGAGACTGTTGACCTGCTCAAAGATTTCGAAGCGATCAATATGGCTTTTGGCGAGGAGATGGATGACGACGCTATGACGGCGTTGTGTGATCGTCAGGCTAAAGTGCAGGATCAACTCGATGCTCTCGATGCCTGGGATTTAGACTCGCGCCTCGATTTAGCTATGGATGCGTTGCGCTGCCCGCCAGCTGATGCTGCGGTCAAGGTGTTGTCTGGTGGTGAACGGCGGCGCGTGGCTCTGTGTCGCCTGCTGCTGCAAAAACCGGATATACTTCTCCTCGATGAGCCTACCAACCATCTGGATGCTGAAACCGTTGCTTGGTTGGAGCAACATCTGCAGCGCTATGCTGGTACCGTCATTGCGGTGACCCATGATCGTTATTTTCTGGATAATGTGGCGGGTTGGATTCTGGAGCTGGATCGTGGGCATGGTATTCCGTGGCAGGGCAATTACTCATCGTGGTTGGAGCAGAAGCAGAAACGTTTACAGAATGAGGAAAAATCTGAATCGGCACGCCAGCGCACCTTGCAGCGTGAGTTGGAATGGATTCAGATGTCACCTAAGGGTCGCCATGCCAAGAGTAAGGCGCGCATTAGCTCCTACGAAGAACTGTTGGGACAGGGTAGTGAAAGTCAGACTCGCGATTTGGAGATTTTTATCCCCGCTGGTCCCCGTTTGGGCGATGTGGTTATTGAGGCGGAGCATGTGCAAAAGTCCTTTGATGGGCGTCTGTTGATGGAGGATATGAGTTTCATGCTGCCGCGCGGTGGTATTATCGGCGTGGTTGGTCCCAACGGTGCTGGTAAAACTACCCTGATGCGCTTATTTACCGGGCAGGAACAACCGGATAGTGGCACCATCAAGCTGGGCAGTACGGTACAGCTGGGTTATGTCGATCAAAGCCGCGATAGTCTTGATGGGGATAAAACTATCTGGGAGGAGATCAGTTGTGGTCAGGAGATAATGACCCTTGGTACCCGCGAGGTCAATTCCCGCGCTTATGTCTCCCGTTTCAACTTCTCCGGCAGTGATCAGCAGAAAAAAGTTGGTAATCTCTCCGGTGGCGAGCGCAATCGGGTGCACTTGGCGAAAATTCTTACCACTGGCGCTAACGTGTTACTGCTCGATGAGCCGACCAATGATCTCGATGTAAACACTATGCGTGCTTTGGAAGAGGCGCTGGAAAACTTTGCCGGTTGTGCCGTAGTTATCAGTCACGACCGCTGGTTCCTCGACCGTATTGCCACCCACATTCTTGCTTTTGAGGGCGATAGTCAGGTGGTGTGGTATACTGGTAATTATAGTGAATACGAGGCTGATCGCCATAAGCGCCTCGGACGTGACGCCGATCAGCCCCATCGCATCCGTTATCGTGATTTGACGCGGGGATAACTCTTTGACGGAAAATTGCTACTAATCAGCTTTTTTTGATCCCGGTCAATTTTATTGCACAGACTCTGTGACATGGTGCAGCAACAAACAACGAATTATTCAACCTCATTACAAGGAGATTAATCCATGAGTATGTTCTGTTTTCAATGTCAAGAGGCGGCAAAGGGTAGTGGTTGTACGGTAGTTGGTGCCTGTGGTAAGCGAGAGAGCACCGCTAACCTGCAAGATCTTTTAGTCTATCTGTTAAGAGGGCTGTCTTCCGTGGCTTTAACCGCTAAGGAGCAGGGTAAAGCTGATGCTAAAGCAGGTCTGTTTGTCGCTCAGGCGTTGTTCGCTACTATTACCAACGCCAATTTTGATGATGCGCGCATAGTAGCGTTAATTAAAGAAACTGTAGTTAGACGCGATGCTATCAAGGCGCAGATATCTGTAGTTGGTGGTTGCGATCATATTTTGTGGAGCGGTAGCGAAACTGATTTTGCTGCCAAAGCTGCACAGGTCGGGGTGCTATCACAAAAGAATGAAGATGTGCGTTCTTTGCGTGAATTGCTGATCTATGGTCTGAAAGGGTTGGCAGCTTATGTTGATCACGCTGCCATTCTTGGTTTTGAAAAACAAGAGATTTATGACTTTATGCTCGAAGCTCTTGTCTCTACGACCCAAGATCTCAGTGTCGACGAGATGGTTGGTTGGGTGCTGAAGTGCGGTGAGTTTGGTGTTTCTGGCATGGCGCTGTTGGATGAGGCTAACACTTCAACCTATGGCAATCCAGAGATCACTAAAGTTAATATCGGGGTGGGCAGTAAGCCGGGTATTCTCATCTCCGGTCACGATTTGAAAGATATGGAAGAGCTGCTGAAGCAAACTGAAGGTACTGGGGTCGATGTCTATACCCACAGTGAAATGTTGCCCGCGCACTATTACCCAGCATTTAAGAAATACTCCAATTTTGTTGGCAATTACGGTAACGCATGGTGGAAACAGGCGGAAGAGTTCACCTCTTTCAATGGTCCGATTCTGATGACTACCAACTGTATAGTCCCGGTTAAAGCAGCGTATAAAGATAGAATTTACACCACCGGCATGGCTGGTTGGCCTGGCGCTACCCATATTGCCGAGCGTGTTGCTGGTGGCAGTAAAGATTTCTCCGCTATTATCGCCCAGGCAAAAACCTGTGCTCCCCCGGTGGAAATCGAAACTGGCGAAATTATCGGTGGTTTTGCCCATGCTCAAATTATGGCTCTAGCTGACAAGGTCGTTGCTGCGGTCAAGAGTGGTGCTATTAAGCGCTTTGTAGTTATGGCCGGTTGCGATGGCCGCCACGCCTCGCGTCAATATTTTACTGATGTAGCGGCTAATTTGCCGCAGGATACGGTAATTCTCACCGCTGGTTGTGCCAAGTTTCGCTATAACAAACTGCAATTGGGCGACATTGATGGCATCCCTCGCGTCCTTGATGCTGGTCAATGCAATGATTCCTATTCGCTGGTGTTTATTGCCTTGCAACTGCAACAGGTGTTTGGTCTTGATGATATTAACGATCTGCCCATCTCTTATGATATTGCTTGGTATGAGCAAAAGGCGGTTATAGTGTTGTTGGCGTTACTCTCATTGGGGGTAAAAGGGATTCGTCTTGGTCCTACACTTCCAGCTTTCTTGTCGCCAAATGTTGCCAAAGTGCTGGTAGATAACTTCAACATTAAAGCTACTGGTGAGGTGCAGGCAGATATTGATGCCATGATGGCAGGTAATTAAGGTGTAATATTTTTCGTATAAATATTGAGTAATTAAAAGGCAATCCGCAAGCGCGGGTTGCCTTTTTTAGTTAAACGTGGCGCACGTCGAATGTCCTGTTTAACTTGACAAACCTGATCTTAGGGATAATCATCATAAAAAGTTTTTGTTAATATTGTACTGATAAATAATGAGTTGTCGTTCGGGGTGTTATTGCTTCTCTGGCGGCTCGAACTCGGCAAGCATTAGCCCTGTAGGGTCTTAAAACAGCGACGCATTTAGGCTGTGCAATTGAAAATCTGCTAGGCTTTTTAAAGAGTTTTGTAACAGTTTCTTGTGGCTGAATTACTGGAGAAATATCATGCCTTTTATTCGCCGTATAATTATTGTTTTTTTGTGCGTGTTCGGTCTGTTCACCCTTCTAGCTGCTTGCAATAAGAGTCGCCCCCTTGTTGTTGGGCTTTCCCCATGGATAGGTTACGAAACAATTTACCTTGCGCAAAATTTAAATTGGCTACCTGCAGATGTGCAGCTGTTTGAAACCGCAGATT
>Ga0307990_1001147_pt1 | contig 22653 bp, 19 predicted proteins | sample EllFjometagen129_FD_203168 | JGI IMG/M metagenome (GOLD analysis project Ga0307990, IMG submission 203168) | Marine microbial communities from Ellis Fjord, Antarctic Ocean - #129 | ecosystem: Environmental > Aquatic > Marine > Unclassified | place: Southern Ocean | collected 2014-10-08
CCGGCGAAGCCGTCTCACCGCCAAGCAACTTCATATCCAGACACAAGCCACGCAGCTCATGCATCAATACCGAGAATGACTCCGGCATACCTGCATCAAGCGTGTTCGTACCTTTAACAATTGCCTCATAAATTCTGGTCCGCCCGCCGACATCATCTGACTTGACAGTCAGCAACTCCTGCAAAGCGTAGGCAACGCCATAGGCCTCCAGAGCCCAGACCTCCATCTCACCCATACGCTGGCCGCCATACTGGGCTTTGCCACCCAGGGGCTGCTGTGTAACAAGTGAATATGGGCCTGTAGCTCGGGCATGAATCTTATCGGTGACCAGATGATGCAGTTTCAGCATATAGATCTGGCCCACAACCACCCGCTGATCAAAACGGTCACCGGTACGTCCGTCATACAGATAGGTTTTGCCATCTTCATGCAACCATGCATTTCCGCCGATCTTCTGTGCCTGAACATCATGCGCCTCATTGAGCAACCGATCAAGATCAACCTCTTTAGCACCATCAAACACAGGTGTGGCAGCTTTGAAGCCCAACACTTTACATGCAGCTCCGAGATATGTCTCAAACAGCTGTCCGAGATTCATTCGCGAAGGCACACCAAGCGGATTCAAAACAATGTCAACCGGCGTTCCGTCCGGCAGAAACGGCATATCGCAGTCCGGCACGACCTTGGAAACAACACCTTTGTTACCATGACGACCAGCCAGCTTATCGCCAACCGAGAGATTCTTCTTCTCGGCTATATACACGCGCACCTGCTTGATTACACCGCCTTCGTCTACAATTCCAGTAAACTCCGAACCAAGAGCCTCATCGTTCTCTTCGTGGTCAAGTTCCTCAAAACGCGAAGCGTAGTTAGTAATGATCTCCTCGATCTTCTGTTGCACCGGGCTGCTCTCAATATAAATCTTACCGTGGTTCTTAGCCAGATTTGCCAGCAGGGTTTTGGTGATCTTGCGATTTGCGGGAATAATCACCTCGTCCGTATCGGAGTTGATCACATCCAGCGGGATCTTCTCACCCAGCAGAATATTACTAAGAGATGTTGTCAGCTCATCTTCAAGCTCAGCACGTTTCTTTTTATGCTCTGCCTCAAAATCACGAACCTCTTTTTTCTCGTTTTCAGGGACACCCAGCGAGAGAAATGGACGACGCACATCCTGCTGAGATGTTACCTTAACATCCATAACGGTGCCGTAAAGGCCACTTGGAACAGTCAGCGATGTGTCACGCACATCAGCAGCCTTCTCACCAAAGATAGCACGCAGCAGGCGCTCTTCGGGAGCAAGCTCCGTTTCACTCTTGGGCGTGATTTTGCCAACCAGAATATCTCCGGGGCGGACTTCAGCACCAACACAGATAACACCATCGGAACCAAGATTCTTGAGTGCCTCCTCGCCGACATTGGGTATATCGCGCGTAATTTCCTCCGGTCCCAGCTTTGTGTCGCGGGCTCCCACATCAAAGTCCTGAATATGAACCGATGTGAAAATATCATCGCGAACAATACGTTCGCTGACCAGGATTGCATCCTCAAAGTTATAACCAGTCCATGGCATGAAAGCTACCAGCAGGTTTTTGCCAAGAGCAAGCTCGCCATTCTCGGTTGCCGGACCGTCGGCGAGCACATCACCTTTCTTAACCTTGGTACCAACTGTTACGATAGGCTTCTGGTTAAAACAGGTGCCAGCATTACAGCGACGGAATTTCTGTAAATCATAACGCCAGATACCTTTGGCATTGTCACTCTTCTTTGGCTTGCCCGAGGGCATTAATCCATCAGGGGTGATTACAACCTTAACGGCCGATACATAGGCAACAATACCGTCACCCCCGGCCAGAACTGTAACACGTGAATCTCTGGCTGCCAGAGCCTCCAGTCCGGTTGCGACCAACGGGCTCTCTGTTCTCAGCAGAGGAACCGCCTGACGCATCATGTTAGAACCCATCAAAGCACGGTTAGCATCATCGTGCTCAAGAAATGGAATCAACCCGGCTGCAATTGATATCACCTGCATGGGAGATACGTCCATATACTGAACCTTCTCACGGGCAATATCCTCAAACTCGGTTTTATAACGACAGGTCACACGCTCATTAACAAATCTTTCGTCATCTGAAAGTACTGCATTGGCCTGCGCGATAACAAAGACCTCCTCCTGGTCAGCCGTCATATACTCTACATTTTTGGTTACAATGCCATCCTTGACAACCCGGTAAGGGCTTTCAATAAAACCAAACTTGTTTATGCGGGCATAAATACCAAGCGATGAAATCAGACCGATATTCGGACCTTCAGGGGTCTCAATCGGACAAATACGGCCATAATGAGAGGGATGAACATCACGCACCTCAAAACCGGCACGTTCACGGGAGAGACCACCTGGACCCAGAGCAGAGAGACGACGCTTATGCGCCAAACCGCTCAAAGGATTGGTCTGATCCATAAACTGGCTCAACTGACTACGGCCAAAGAAATCCTGAACCACAGCTGAAAGCGACTTGCTATTCACCAGACGCGCCGGAGCAAGAACACCGTTCGCAGGATCATGCAGCGTCATACGTTCACGTATCAGGCGCTCTGTACGTGCCAATCCGACGCGGCACTGGTTTTCCAGCAGCTCACCGGCGGTACGGATACGACGGCTTCCCAGATGGTCAATGTCATCAACCGTGTCTTCTCCAACGTGAATACGCAACAGCAAACGAATTGCCTCAATAACATCAATACTGCTCTCATGCAGAACACGCATCTCATCAGAAACTTTACCCTGCAACTTCAGTTTCTGATTGATCTTGTGTCGGCCGACTTTGCCCAGATCATAACGACGAGGATCAAAGAACAGGCGCTTCAACAGAGCTTTGGCGTTTGAGGCTGTGGCCGGGTCACCCGGACGCAATGTCTTATAAATACTTGTCAGGGCATCTTCTTCATTATGGATGCCGTCGTTGTTGTCCGCACGCAGAGTCTTAATTAAGACACCCTCATCATTGGAAACATCAACAACCTCTATCCTTTCGATACCGGCTTCTGCAATCTGCTCCAGCAGCGCGGGAGTAATCGGATCATAGCGCCTAGCCAGAACAGCCTGTGAATCAACGTCAATCAGATCATCCTTCATAACCAGCATTTCAAGTACTTCCTGATCATAGGTATTATTAACCGGCAGAAGCTTGAATGTGTAGAAAAGGTTTAAAATTTCTTCATCGGTTCCATAGCCGAGCGCACGCAGAAATGTGGTTGCGTAGAATTTTCGGCGGCGGCGGCGGCGGTCCATGTAAATCCACATCAGATCGCTGGAGTCAAACTGGATCTCGATCCAGGAACCGCGATCCGGGATAATACGGACGGAATACAGAATGGAGCCGTTGGGGTGTATAGTTTTCTCAGAGCAAATTCCAGGAGATCTATGCAGCTGGGAGACGATCACACGCTCAGCACCGTTAACAACAAAAGCGCCATCAGAAGTCATCAGGGGAATCTCCCCCATGAAAACATCCTCCTCACGGACCTCGTCACCATCTTTCAGGCGGAACGTTGCGTGCAGCGGCGCGGAGTATGTATTGCCATCAGCCATGGCTTCCAGATCGGAGGATTTCGGTTCCCCCATATAATACTTCACAAAATCCAGAGTGTACCGGCCGTCATAGCTGTCAATCGGAAATACCTCTTGAAAGATGGCCTGGAGTCCCTTTTTATTACGTTTCCCGGGAGCTGATCCCAGCTGAAGAAAATCTTCATACGACTTGGTCTGAATCTGAATCAGATCCGGTGGATTGATTACTGGCGTCAGTTTGCCAAACACTTTGCGTTCAACCATTGCTTACCTCAGGCTGGATGTTCTAAAAATTGCCGCCTACCCGGTAGAGCACGTCAGGGAAGACACCCTGTTCCCATCCAAGACATTCTGATCAACGCTTACATAAAACCGGTTATGAATATGAGTGTGGTAAGCAGCCACTGTTTCAATATTATTCACACTTCGGCGGTTGTATTCCGAATGCCTCTTCAGATACGATACATTCCGTTCATCTGCGGCTGAAAATTCTGATGACCATCATTTTCTGATCTACCTTCTATAAAGGAAAGCAAGAACTGCCCGGATCATCTATCGAACAGTCCCTACTTGTAAGTCTTAATAAATTTATTTATTTTATTTCAACTGTAGCGCCGGTTTTCTCAAGCTGCTCTTTCAGCTTATCAGCCTCATCCTTGGTGCAGCCCTCTTTGACAGCTTTAGGAGCGGCTTCCACCAGCTCTTTAGCGTCCTTCAGGCCAAGACCTGTGATGCTGCGCACCTCTTTGATAACTGCAATTTTTGTTCCACCGAAACTGGTCAGTATAACATCGAACTCAGTCTGCTCTTCTGCAGGTTCATCGCCGGCTGCCGGTGCGGCCATAGCGGCAACAGGTGCTGCGGCTGTAACGCCCCATTTATCCTCAAGAGTTGAAACCAACTCTGAAATTTCAAGAACAGTAAGACCGCTCAAAAACTCAACTACCTGATCTTTAGTGATATCACTCATTGTCTTTTTCCTTTTTCTGTTGTGCAACCGCACGTGTTTATTCACGTGAGGAGACTCCGCAAACCTCACTGCTCATAAAGCAGTCGCCGCTTCTGATTGGCTGAAATTTCAACACCCGTCGAAATCCAGATCTTGCGGATTTTACGACACTTATGCCGCAGATTCATTTTTTTTTTCTTGATACGCTTTAAGCGCATAAAGCAGATTCAACATCGACGCATTCATCACGCGCACCAGGCTTGTGGCAGGTGCCAACATGGTGTTAAGCAGGATTGAGCGCATAACATCCTTGGAAGGAAGTTTTGAAAGCGCAATAACGTCTTCAGCCAACAGTATCTTCTGCTCAACATTTGCACCCTTAACCTCAGCTTTGTTAGCTTTAGCAAAGGCAACCAGCACCTTTGAAACCTCAGCAACATCACCGGTTCCGGTAACAATTGATGTCTGGCCAGCAAGCAAAATGCTGATATCATCCCACTCAAGGGATTCGGCAGCCTTGGCAAGATAGCTGTTCTTGACAATCATCAAACGCGTATCCAGCTTTACCAGCTCTTTACGCAATGCGCTCAGCTGTTCAACTTTCAAACCGCCGTAATTGACAATAAAGCAGTACTCAGACTCTTTAACCCGGTCAATAACTTCATCAAGTATGGAAACTTTTTCTGATCTCATTGAAAATCTCCTTAGTCTTTCAACTGGACAGGAACGCCAACACCCATAGTAGAACTAATGGTCAGCGAACATAAAAATGTGCCTTTGGCGCTTGCAGGACGCTCAGACTTAACAGCGTCAACAATCGCATTGATGTTGCCCGATAGCTTGTCCTCATCAAACGAGCACTTGCCGCAAAGCACACATACATTGCCACTGCGGTCCATACGGAAATCAACCTTGCCGCCCTTGGCCGCTTTGATTGCCGATGCTGTATCATCTGTCACAGTGCCGGTCTTAGGGTTCGGCATCAAACCGCGAGGCCCCAACACACGTGCTACCTTACGCACCTCTTTCATTGCGTCGGTGGTCGAAATTGCCACATCAAAATCAGTCCAGCCACCTTTGACCTTCTCAATCAGATCTTCGTAACCAACTTCATCAGCTCCGGCTTCACGTGCCTGATCGGCATGTTCACCGGCAGCAAAAACAACTACCCGGATATTCTTGCCTGTGCCGTTAGGCAGGCTTACAGTACCGCGCACTGACTGCTCGGACTTCTTCGGATCCACACCCAGATGCATTGCAACTTCGACTGTTTCATCAAACTTGGCACTAGCATTGCTCTTAACAAATGCGACAGCCTCTTCCAAAGACACCAGACCTTCAGGGGCCTTCTTTTTGGCGTCATTATAGCGTTTACCATGTCTTGCCATTTTTCAGTTCCCTTTAAATTAGTCTTCTACTTCAATACCCATATTCCGTGCGGTACCTTCGATCATCCGCATTGCGGCCTCTTCGGTATTGGAATTAAGATCTTCCTTCTTCAGCTCAACGATCTCACGAATCTGATCACGTGTCACTTTGCCGACCTTATCACGATTGGGAACTCCGGAACCCTTGGCAAGTCCTGCGGCTTTTTTCAGCAATGCTGAAGCCGGAGGGCTTTTAAAAACCAGAGAGAAACTGCGATCCGCATAAACGGTTATCACTACCGGTATAATCAAACCGGCTTTATCCTGCGTCTTGGCGTTGAATTCTTTACAGAACATCATAATGTTCACGCCTGCAGCACCTAATGCTGGTCCCACCGGAGGTGCCGGATTCGCCGCGCCTGCGGGAATCTGCAACTTAATGGTACCTGTGACTTTTTTAGCCATAATTGCACCTAACTTTTTCTGTCGTAACTCTCCCGGTATCCCATCCGGTACAAACGAATTATCAATTGAAAACCGGCAGCCTGCCGCAAAGGCAGACAAACCGGCAGATTTCTACACCTCTTCCAACACAGCGCGTTCAACCTGCCAGTATTCCAGTTCCACCGGAGCTGAGCGACCAAATATCGCCACTGAAACTTTCAGCTTGCCCCGGTCAGGATCCACTTCATCAACGATTCCATTGAAACTCATAAATGGACCGTCGGTGATTTTAACAGTTTCGCCCGGTTCATAAATGACCTTAGGCTTAACTTTCTCCTCTTTTTCCGCCACCTGATTGACAATGTCATCAACCTCTTTGGCAGAGAGCGGCATCGGACGATCGCCGCCGATAAATCCTATTACTCCCGGTGTCTCTTTAAGAAAACGCCAAGTCGGCTCAACCACCTCACGGTTCTCTGCATAGAGAACGAGGTTGATCAACACATACCCTGGAAAAAACTTACGGGTTATAGTGGTTTTTTTACCATTTTTGACCTCTGAAACCTTCTCGGTCGGAATAACGACTTCACCAATATAATGCCCCATCTCTTCAAGGCGCACACGCGCCTCAATGGAACGTCTGACTTTGAGCTCCTGCCCGGTCAATGTGTGTAATACAAACCACTGTTTTTCCATGGTAAAATCTCCGCCTTATGCTTAAGAAAGAATCAGTCGCAGTAAAAATTGAATCACCTTATCGCAAAACAGAACTGTAGTAGCCAGTATCACAATAAATGTTATTACCACACGTGTGGAATCAACCAGCTCCTGCTTATCAGGCCAGGAAACTTTTTTAAACTCCACACCTACTTCACCCAGGTATGCTCCCAAACGCTGAACGGTACTTTTAATATTACTCATCTTTAAGACCCTTTGGTCATTCACGGATAAATGCACAAACTGCCGCCGCACCCTTAGGAACAGAACAGTCAAAACCCGCTTTAAAATGGCAGGCCAGGAGGGAATCGAACCCCCAACACCCGGTTTTGGAGACCGGTGCTCTGCCAATTGAGCTACTGGCCTAAAAAACTACTTAACCTCGCGGTGCAATGTACGCTTACGCTCATTTTTGCAGAACTTCTTCATCTCCAAACGAGTCGCGACCGTACGCTTGTTGCGTGTGGTGGTGTAATTACGACGCTTGCACTCAGTGCAAGCCAATATTGCTAAATCTCTTGACATACTTTCGCCCCTTCATGAAGCTGAAATCCCTGCCGGAGTTTACACCCCGGCAGGAACTGCTCACAGGAAACTACTTTATTTCTTAACCAGAGCTACTGTTCCAGCACCCACGGTACGGCCGCCTTCGCGAATAGCGAAACGCATCTTATCTTCCAGTGCAACAGGTGAGATCAGCTTGACTTCAATAGAAATATTGTCGCCGGGCATAACCATTTCAACACCCTCAGGAAGAGTGATGTCGCCTGTAACGTCGGTTGTACGGATGTAGAACTGTGGACGGTATCCCTTGAAGAAAGGAGTATGACGGCCACCCTCGTCCTTGCTCAGGATGTAGACTTCACCAGAGAAATCTGTGTGAGGTGTGATAGAACCCGGCTTGGCCAGAACCTGACCACGCTCAACCTCTTCTTTCTTTGTGCCACGCAGCAGCGCACCAATGTTATCGCCAGCCTGCCCCTGGGCAAGCAGCTTGCGAAACATCTCAACACCGGTGCAGGTTGTCTTAGCTGTCGGGCGCAGACCAATGATCTCGACCTCTTCGCCAGTTTTTATGACACCACGTTCAACACGACCTGTGACAACTGTTCCGCGACCCTCAATTGAGAATACATCCTCAATCGGCATCAGGAAAGGAAGGTCCAGTGCTCGTTTTGGTTCAGGAATGTAGCTATCAAGTGCTTCCATCAGTTTCTGAATGCACTCAGCTGCCGGATCATCAACGCTTGTAACCTGAGTTGCAGGCAGAGCGGATCCACGCACAATCGGGATGTCGTCGCCGGGATACTCATACTTGGAGAGCAGTTCACGAACTTCCATCTCAATCAGTTCAAGCAGCTCTTCATCATCAACAAGGTCAACCTTGTTAAGAAATACAACGATAGCCGGAACGCCAACCTGACGGGCAAGCAGAATGTGCTCACGGGTCTGAGGCATAGGACCATCGGATGCGCTGACAACCAGAATAGCACCATCCATCTGAGCAGCACCAGTGATCATGTTCTTTACATAATCAGCATGCCCGGGACAGTCAACGTGAGCATAGTGACGCTTTTCGGTGCCATACTCAACGTGGGCTGTTGCAATTGTTAAAATCTTAGTGGAATCACGACGTCCTGCGGACTCAGAGGCCTTCGCAACCTGGTCATAACTGATAGGTTCGCAATAACCCTTGAGGGACTGAACGTGTGTAATCGCTGCGGTCAGCGTTGTTTTACCATGGTCAACGTGGCCAATAGTACCTACGTTTACGTGAGGTTTTGTTCTCTCAAATGTCTCTTTCGCCATTTTAAGTTTCTCCTGTGAGTTTGTGACAAAAAAAATCTACCAAAGTGGAGCCAACGAGCAGATTCGAACTGCCGACCCCATCCTTACCAAGGATGTGCTCTACCACCTGAGCTACATTGGCATCGCCATTGCCCCAAATGGGGCAAAGTTCCCCTTACCCATAAACAAGCTGAATTCAAAAACCGGTCCGGCTATGAAACAGATTGCACTGGAGTTTTTTCTACTTTGATATAATCCGTTCTTTCCAAAAAAAACTGATCCTGAAAAGAAACGACAGATAGAATACCCAAAACCAACGCCCTTTGTCAACCGCCGCGTCTAATATTTATCATTTTTTTTTAGTATCGTCTCTAGAATCCTCCCCTGTTTAAACTCATTTGGCAGATTTATAGACCAAAAAACGATTAATTTCACACCTTTCAATCCCTTGGTCGGCACCGACACCTTTGTTTGGCCGCATATCGGAGTTTCGGCCATCCACTGCAAACGCACATACCTTTAAAACAAAACGCCCCAATTTTCTGGGTTGTTTTGACGTACTCGTACACGTACTCCTACACTCAAATCTGTTTTCCCGCAATCCCCACCCTAGGTTTTGGAGATTGGCGTGTACGAGTACGTGTAAAAGTATGTGTCTTTCTCCGACACCCGACTCCCGACACATTCACATCCCACAACTCACAACTCACGGAGCGCAGCGACTATGCTGTCAGTCCGCTCAGGTCCGGTTGCAAGGCGCGGTTCTCCCTGATCAGCTCGCTAAGCTCCACATATTTACGTCTCGCCGCGGCCTCACGGCCCAAAATGGCAGTCAGATTTGACTCAACTGCTCGCTTGACTGCCTGATTCGAAGTATCCCCGTCCCCTATTAAATTATAGAATGAATCAATATTCGTGCGCACACTCTGCGCAGGATTGGGAACTCCTCCGCTGAAATGGCGACTCCCCCCCCTGACATAGGATTTGCCGGCATATGAGAGACAGGCGGACGCCTGTGTGCCCTGCAGCGATGCCGTCAGGCGCCCGGACCGGATCCAGTCGTGATACATACCCAGAATTCCCTGATGCGACCAGAGCATGCCGTCTTCAAACTGATATGTCACCATTGAGGAGTCCCGCGCATCTCCATGCACCGATGGCCTAAATGCAGCCGAGGCTCCCATAGCTCCAACCGGTTTTCGTCCAAGTGCCCAAATGATAGCATCAATTATATGAATGTCATAGTGCACGATATAATCCCCGCCCAGGGGAATATCATTGCACCACACCAGATCCTTAATACGGCTGGAGATTGTATCTCCCAAAGGCGGATCCTGATATCCGTTGCCACCTGCCCAGCCTGATGAAAACACCGCCTGCAAACGACCCAGAGCACCGGAACGCACCCGTTTGCAAACCTCCATATTTACCGGATCTACCGGCAGCTGATAATCAGAGAGAAAAACCTGCCCTGACTTCCCTGCTTTATCAGCCAGCTCCCTGATCTTCAGAGTCCCCGGAATGTCAACTGCAACCGGCTTAGCCATATAAACATGGAGTCCCGCCTTAATAGCCGTCTCCGCAAAACCCGGAAAAAACCAAGGTGGGGTTTGCATAACAACCGCCTCAACACCGGATTCCATCACACGTTTATAACCATCCAGACCGGCAAAACGTTTATCTGCCGCAACTCCGAGTACTTCGCCAACCCGTTGCGAACGCTCCTGAAAATAATCAGAAACCGCAACAAACTCAAACCCGCCATGCGCTTTAAAGAGTGTGCTGATCCAGGAACCGCGCCCACCGCATCCGATCAGTCCGATCTTGAGCTTGGGCCCCTCAAACACTGCGTTCTGAGCAAACACAGCAGTGCCCGCCAGCGGTAAAGCAGCCATGCCCGCATGGGCCAGCCTCACAAAATCCCGTCTGCCTAAATTCATAACGATCTCCTTTGAACCACAACTTGATGACTGAGTGACCCCGTGACCCCGTGACTTGGTGACTTGATGACCCAGTGACTTGGTGACCCAGTGACTGAATGACCCAGTGACCGAGTGACCCAGCGACCATGCCGCATTTCATTCAACCTTCAACCTTCTTCCGGTAGTGCGCAAGGCGCACTACTCTTTCCGATAGCCCAGCCAGCGGGCTACGGCCGCATTTTTAGAACGGACATGCAGCTTCTTGTAAATACGCAGTACATAGGTGTGCACCGTTCCAAATGCCACATTAAGCTGATCTGCTATCTCCTTGTATGAGTAACCCTGTGCCAGCAGATCAAGGACCTGCTTCTCGCGGGGTGCCAGCTCAGCGGCCTCATCGCAAAGCTTACCGGCCTGAACCTCGCGGATATCGGTTGAACTCTGAGTTCTGAAAGCATCAACCACCTTTCGGGCCAGAGCACTTGTCAGCGGAGCACCCCCCTGGTGGATATCCTTGATTGCCGAGAGTAAATCCCGCATACGAACCGGCTTGACAAGATAACCGTGCGCCCCGGCGGCCAATGCCCTGAAAAGACTGTCCGTATCCTGATAGATGGTCAACATAACTGTCTGAAGTCCGGAGATCCTATCAGACAAAATTCCAACACATTCAATTCCATCCATCCCAGGCAGATTGATATCCATAACCGCAACCTGAGGTGCAAGCGCAGGAGCACACTCAACTGCCTCTTCACCGGAGGCAAAGGCTCCCACACAATTACACTCGCTGTCGTTATTAATCATCTCAGCCAGACCAGAACGCAACCTGCTGTCATCTTCAACCACTATCACATCTATTGCCATATTTACAGTTTGCTTTACTCGTTAAGTTGCTATTTACTGACCTGGTGATCTGGTGACCTGGTGACCTGGTTAGTAACCCTTGAACCTTGAACTTTGAACCTTGAACCTCTGTAAAGTATACAAACAAAAAGCCGCCCTGAAAAGGACAGCTTTAGAAATCTTCACTACTTTATCAGCTTATGACAAAGCAGCGCGCGCGGTCTCAACAATTTTTTTGAAACCGTCGGCATCGTGAATCGCTATTTCAGAGAGCATTTTGCGGTTTACTTCAACGCCGGCCTTGGTCAGACCCTCAATAAAGCGACTGTAGGTCATACCTTCAGCACGTGTAGCCGCATTAATACGGGCAATCCACAAACTGCGAAACTCGCGTTTGCGCAACTTACGATGCACTGTAGCGAGGCGCTGTGCGCGATCAACAGCCTCAGTTGCTGTACGAAACAGCTTACTGCGACCACCTCTGAATCCCTTAGCCGCCTCTAATCGACGACGTCTCCGCTCTCGTGACGCGGGTGCATTTGTTACTCTAGCCATAACTCAATCTCCTTAATCAGTTACCTTGCAACATCCGCGTTGCTGTTTTGACGAAACAATCTTTAGTGACAGTTTTCCCACGGAGATTACGCTTGCGTTTAGCTGACTTATATCCATTGATATGAGCCTTACCAGACTGAGTACGTTTGATCTTACCCGTGGCCGACTTTTTGAAGCGTTTTACAGCACCTCGTTTTGACTTCATTTTAGGCATTATGAACCTCTTTCATGTTTACCACTTTCAACCCGCAAGGCAGTCAGCCATTGATAGCCTGTACGAGAACAAATTCACCTGTTACGGCAAAAAGGAACAACATATATATCAAAACGGGGGGTATTAGTCCAGCTTACCCACAGTTTTTTTTACTGATTGATTTTTTCTGCTTATTTTTTATCTCTCACAGAGGCACAGAGATCACAGAGTAATAGTCCTGATTTAATGTATTACTCTCTGTGGGCTCTATGCCTCTGTGAGAAATACTATTGACGTAGTAACAATCATCTGTATCCAATCAATTTGGTTGCGACTTCACTAAAGTTAGATCATACGCTCTTTTTATGGAAAACACATATGTATTTAATCAAAAACCAGATAACCCCAGTAATCACTCCGCCCACAATCAGATACACCGCGGGAATACCGGCCACCAAAGCAAGAAAAACCGTAAGCAAGGCGACAATAAGCCCCAAAGGGGTTTTCCGGCTGCGGTTAAACATCGTAAAGGCAACACCGGCCATCAGCCCGGCAACGGCCGGACGCAACCCGGACATCGCATTCTGCAACACTCTAAACTCTGCCATATAGTCAAAAGAAACCGCATACGTCAGTAATACAAAAAACGGGACCAGCACAATGCCCAGCATTGCTGCCAAAGTTCCAAAAAAACCACGTAGATGGTGACCGATCAGCAGCGATGTATTTACAGCAATCACCCCCGGCACCAGCTGCGCCATCGCATAATAGTCGCTCATTTCCTCCAGCTTGCACCACCCGCGGCGGTCAACCACCTCACGCTCCAGTAGCGGCAGCATGGCATAACCACCGCCGAAAAGCATGGCTCCGATCTTTGTGAAACTCACTAAGATCTGCATCAAGCCAACTCTGTTTTGATCAACCATCATTACTTTACTGCCTATAACAATCCAATACGTCCACCGCATCAGGCGGCGGCAAATGAGGGCGAATCGCCTTTTAAAACGGTTTTTCAGGCACGAAATGTAGTTTACCATTGTATTTAAAGCAATAAAACAGTATATATAGAATTTCTTTTTACGGAGAGATGTGAGTGGTCCCGCAGGGCGGGATGTAGCGTCTATCTGAAAGAATACTACGGAGAGGTGACCGAGTGGCCGAAGGTGTAGCATTGGAAATGCTATGTACCCCCTGGGTACCGAGGGTTCGAATCCCTCCCTCTCCGCCATTAACCACACGAAACTTAGCGTAATGAGGCTTGCTGAAAGGTTCACTGCCCGTTATGGCTCACTCATTTGTGTTCACAGAATTCCAACAGTTTGATTACCCTTGGCCTCTGTCACAAGAGCTCACTTTGGTTACGGCTAAAAGCAGCTTTAGGTTATTTGCCACGACCACGGCCACTTCTGCCACCCATCATTGGTCGCATAGTGGTTTTTTCGATGATATCGCGGACATGATCTGTGAAAAGAGCGGCATCTTCACCCTGATAACCGACGGCGGTGGCGGTCTCCTGCAGCAGATACTCGCGTTCACTGGAGTAGAGCTCTCCCAGTTCACCGAAAGATGAGAACATTTCACGGCGCGTTTCGCGGCTGCTTTCACCCTCACCAGAGAACATCTGCTTCATCATCCCATCCAGTTTATCGGTCAACTCAACCAAGCGCGTATGATTAGCCAGTTGGTCATCATTCATATTAGAGATGTCGATGGCGGCCAGAAACTCACGTCCCTCTGTGGATCTTTGGGTAATACGTGATTTAAAATCATCGCGGCGCTTCTGCATTTCGGCATATTTTTCCGGTTCCTCTGTTTTCATGCGTTCGATGCGTTCACTCCAGCCCTCGCGTTTACGTTCGCCATCGTTTTTCTCTTTTTTTTCGACAACCGGCTCGCCCTGCATCTGCATCCCGGCACGCAGAGCTTCGATCTCGGAGTTCTTTTCCGCCAGGGTCTTTTTGAGAGACGCGATCAGGGCGCTGTTTATGTTATCCGATTTTTTTACAGCATTGCGGGCAACCTTCTGCACGTGATGAATAAACTCAGGTTCTTCACTCTTCACATCCAAGGTATTACCGGAAACGCGAATATGCTCTACTGTAGCGCCGACAACCAATCCGCCGAGTATCATTGCAACAGCTGTATAAACCTGTTTATTCATGACTAATCCCTCTTTTTCGTTAAAAACCGCTAAGCAATTACATAAGTGCTTAAATTGTACAAAACGTATGAATTGGATAATTATTGGGTTGTTCGTCGATTTTTTAGGTTTAACCTAAAAAACGACGGTTAAAAGTGGTTGAAGTGGTTGAAATGGTTGAATGGGTTGAAGATGGTTAATTCGTTTAATTCGTTGAAATCGTTGAAGTCGTAGAAATATCCAAAGAGAGCCGCTATCGCTCCATTCCGAGCTGGGGCTCAGCGTTCCCAGGAGGTAAGGGTTCCTCACGCATTATGCCGCAAATATTTTCGTGATTTTCGTACCTTTCGTGGTTAAAAAAGGTTATTCCGACTTTTATGTGAGTATTCCCTTCCGAGGTCTTGGACCTCAGCTACAGCAAATGCTTTGATTTACAAAAAAACTGTAGGGCGGGGGCCGTGACCCCGCCACGCATTCTACAAGAGGTCTCGATTACCCACGAAAAACCCGAAAAAGCCTTAAAACATTACGAAGCGCACCCTAAAATTCATCCCTCATAACTCATAACTCATAACTCATAACTCATAACTCCTGCTGCACGCGCTACGCTTTTCGGATCCATTTTCAGCGGCGAGTGTCGGAGAGACCTGTAATCAGGCCGGTTACCAGCAGGGTTACAATCAGAGAGCTTCCGCCATGGCTGATTAAGGGCAGGGTGATACCTGTCATTGGCAGAGCCTTAGTGACACCGGCAATGTTAAAAACAGTTTGCACCGCCAGGGTTGCGGTCAAACCGACACAGAAAAGTCGTTCAAAAGGAGCCTTTATCAGCCCGGCAGCCCGGAAACCACGCACAAAGAGAATTGCATACAGGCATAAAACAAGAATACATCCGATAAACCCGATCTCCTCTGCCAGGGCGGCATAGACAAAATCCGACGAGGCAATTGGCACAAAGCGGGGGTCTCCAGCACCAATTCCGGCACCCCACATGCCACCGGAGTACATAGCTGAGAGGGATTGCAGCACCTGCCATCCCTTACCGGTGGCATCGGCAAAGGGATGCAGCCAGACAGCAAAGCGGTCGCGGGCATTGCTGGATATGATTTGCACCCCGTAACCGGCGGCAGTAACGGCAACGCAGCCCAGAGCCAGATACCCGGAGCGGCGTGAGACCGCAAAAAGCATTACAATCAGGATTGCATTCAGGATAACCATCAGCCCCAGATCTTTAAGCAGCAGGGTACCGGCCATAGGAATGGCCCAAAGAAAGATAAGCTGAACCATTGAAGAGAGAGGCGGGGTCGGGATTCCAATCTGGGTTTCCGAGAAAGCTTTGGCCCGGTTGGCCAGGAATGCGGCCATAAAGAGCACCAGCAGAGGCTTAATCAGCTCGGAGGGATTAATCAGACCGGGCAGATATATTCCCCCGCGATAGTGTCGGCCGAAGATAAGCATAACTGCAATCACCGCCAATGCGGCAAAGTAGGCTGGCCACCCGGCACTGCTGATCCACTTTCCACGACGTCCGCCGGTGAAAGTTACACCGACCAGAAAGGCAAAGAACCCTATTGGCAACGGCAGCAATGCTTTGGGAGAAACAAGGCCGTCCTCAAACCCGCTCAGTCGGATCTGAGTGACCAGTCCCAGTCCGCATAGCAGAAAGACAATTCCAACAAAACCAGAGTCGCCCTGCCACCCCAACATTTTGAGCCAGATAACGGTGGTTGGAATGGCGACAGAGAATATTATCAGAGGGATGAGCGGTTCCCATGGCAACTTTTGAGTTGTCTGAAAATTACTTAGAACCGCCATACCGCAAGCCAGTGCGACCACCAGCCAGACCAGCATCAGAAGGCGGAATAGAGATGTGCCCTTCTTTTTGATCATTTGCGCTTCCTCCTGGATTTCTTAATATATCCGAGTTTATCGGCTTCAAGCAGCAGCTCTTTGGCAACCGGCAGCGCGGCGGCGGCTCCGTAGCCGCCATTTTCAATCAGCACCGTCACAACAATTTCGGGTTTACTCAGCGGAGCAAAACAGGTAAACCAGGAGTGGTCCTTAGCGCCACTTACCTCCGCAGTGCCGGTTTTGCCGCATACATCCAGTCCGTCCAGATCAATTCCTTGACCGGTGCCGCGCTTTACGACCTCACGCAGCATGACCTTCAGGGTGTAGGCCGTAGCGGCCGTGAAGGGCTGACTCAATTCTTGCACGGGTGTTTGCAGATTCAGCTTAGGCGCGAAAAGCCCCCCCCTGTTGGCAGCGGCTGCGGTAAAGCAGGCTACATGCAGCGGGCTCACCAGAAGATCACCCTGACCGATTGCACACTGAGCCCGGTCCCAGCGGGAGTTCAACTTCGGCATTCCGCCGGCGACACACTTCAAATCTCCAGATGATCCATTAAAATAGCATATCTCCTGATCGATCTGAACGCTCTGCATCACCTTGGCCAGCTGCTCACCTGTGCATGCGGCACCCAGTTGCGAAAAATAGACATTTGATGAGTGCGTCATTGCCTCCTTCATATTAATCTTACCCCAGCCGCGCCATGTGCCTTCCTTACGCTGAGCACTATAGTACTCGCTGTCACGGATTGTTTTGTGGCCTGTTCCGGCAATATATCCCCCGGGAGGGCAGTTATAGGTTGGGGATACTCCATTATTAAGGGCCGCGCCGGCAATAACAATTTTAAAGGTGGAACCGGGAGGATAGCGACCCTGGACTGCACGGTTAAAAATCGGTTTGCCTTTGAAATCACGCAGGGCAGGTGCTGGATTCTGCGGATTAAAACCGGGTGAACTGACCAGAGCCAGCAGCTCTCCGTTGCCTGGATTCATGATTACCACAGCTCCGCGCCGTTTCCTGAGCAGGTCATAGGCCCTCTTCTGCAGACGGGAGTCAAGTGTCAGATTAACACTGCCACCCTGTTCAGCACGTTTCAGAAGAATGCTCTTGGCCAACGACTCAGGATCCTGAATCAGCCCGCTTAAAAGACTCTCGCTGGCCCGTTCAACCGCTGTGATTCCATATCGGAAGTTGTAGTATCCAAGCGGGTGTACTGCGGCTTCGCTCAGGGGATAGCGGCGCTTCCAGATTGAACCGGCCTGCGGGGCAGCCAGCACCATGCCGCGCCGATCAAAGATCGGACCGCGCAGCGACTGCTGACTGGCTGCATTCTCGCGCCGGTTGTAAGTACGCATAAATTTCATGAACTCCGGGCGGGCCATGCCTCCAAGCTGCCAGGTAGACTGATACGCAAGAACTGCAAAAAGAGAACCGCAGAATATCCAACCTAGAAGCACATAGTTGAACTTCATCTTCTGCTTTGGCAGAGAGGATCCAAAAAGAGCCAGAACAGCCCAGAAAAGCACTATTAAAAACAGCACTTTCAATATCAAAAGAATATGTATACTGAAATCAACTTTCAGTATTTGGTTTACCCACTCAGCCATGCACCAATAATAGCAAAAGGAGGGCGAACAGCGCAATCCATACTGACACCGGGTAACAAAGATGGGTGCGCTTCTGCCTCCCGTTGTACGGCATGACATGTCGTTTTTTTTGAGGTAAAAAATGGTGGGGTAAAAAATGGGTGCGCTTCGTTGATTTTTATCCACAGATTTTCAAGATTTAACAAGATTTAGGTGGTTGCTGCGTATTTAACCACGGAGTTCACGGAGGTACGGAGTGGGATGCTGCAGGTCTTTGCTTCGTAATTATCTCCCGCAAAGGCGCAAAGAAGGTTCTTTATTGTGGTTAAAAGTGTATTGTCTTAATCTTGAACATCAAGCGTTAGCAGGCGGATAAAATGTATTTCTTTACTTTGTGATCTTTGTGCTCTTTGTGGTTTCAAAAATTGGTACAGGAGGTGGGCCATGAAGGCGGGCATGCGGGGCATCCATCTCGTAGCGATGGATGTACTGGTGCAATCTCAAGCAATTGCTCATTCCTGGCCACGACTTGAACAGTTTCAACGTCTTTAACCTCTTTAACCTTCACCCTTGACATAATTACTCCATTCATGATAAGTTAGGCAACCCAAACAAAGTCATGTTGATTCTAGAAAGTCATATATGTCAAACAACTCACACACTTTAAGTGCCAGTCTTGAGAACTACCTTGAGGTAATTTATCTTCTTATTAAGGAGAACCGAGTTGCCCGTTCCAAAGATATTGCCAGAAAGCTGCAGATTAACAGTTCCTCGGTTACTGGTGGTTTGCAGTCGCTCCGCAGCCGGGGTCTGATCAACTATGAGCCCTATGAATTTATTACTATGACAGACGAAGGTCGTGAAATTGCCGCCAATGTTGTGCACCGGCACAATACGCTGAAGGAGTTTTTCATGGATGTTCTATCGATCAACGAAGAGGAGGCCGAGGAGAACGCCTGCCGGATGGAGCATGGCATCTCCAAAAACATCGTTAATCGTCTGATGGATTTTGCGCACTACTTCAAGACCTGTCCTAATGCCGGTGTTCAGTGGGAGGAGAGCATTGGTTACAGCTGCAACAACTCCGTCAAGCGGGGACGTTGCTGCATAAAGTGCATGGTAGAGGAGAATGCCGGCAAACGATCAGGCAACAGGTCGAATGGTTTTGCCGCTGGCGGTCACACCTCAACTCTGGACAAACTGAATCCGGGCGAGAGCGGAATTATCGAGAGCATCTCCGGCAAAAGCGCCATAAAACGTCGCATCCGGGATATGGGTGTTACTAACGGAAGTTCAGTGGAGGTCATAAGGGTGGCCCCGATGGGCAACCCGATTGAGGTTAAGGTAAAGGATTATCACCTCTCCCTGCGCAAGGATGAGGCCGCTGATATTGTGGTTCATACACAGGACGCTACAGAAAAGAGATGAAAACTCAATATACCATAGCGATTGCCGGCAATCCTAACAGCGGCAAGACAACATTGTTTAACAACATCACCGGGTCGCATCAACACGTGGGTAACTATCCCGGTGTCACTGTTGATAAAAAAGAGGGGCGTTGCGAGCACAAAGACACAGCCCTGAAATTTGTTGATCTGCCTGGCACCTACTCTTTGACAGCTTACTCAATTGATGAAGTCGTCACCCGCAATTTCATTTTGAACGATAAACCCGATCTGATTATTGACGTGATTGATACCTCAAATCTTGAGCGTAATCTTTATTTGTATACCCAGCTGATAGAACTCGAAGTTCCCGTAATGCTGGCCTTTAACATGGCGGATGTTGCCAAAGCGAGGGGATTGAAGCTGGACATGAAGTTGCTCTCCTCCCTGCTGGGAGCCCCGATTATTGAGACTGTCGGCAATAAAAACAAGGGCACGCAGGCTTTACTGGATGCAGCCCTTAAATTTATAAAATCGACCGAAAAGTCATCTCCACCCGACATTCTTTTAGGCCGTTACATTGAAGAATCGATTGCAGTTATTATCTGCCGGCTTAAAAAGCACACGGCTATCACCAATGAGCGGAAGCTGCGCTGGACCGCAATCAAGCTGCTGGAAGATGATAAAGAGATCGTTGAAAAGATTGACAACCAAAGTATTTACGAATTCGTTCAGGCGCAGCAAAAGAGTATTGAATTTATGCTGGGCGACAGCGCAGAGATGTTGATTGCAGACCATCGCTATGGCTTCATCTCCGGTGCCTATCACGAAACAGTCCGCGCCACAATTGAGACCCGCCACACAAACTCAGACCGGATTGATGAGATTGTACTGCATCGTGTCTGGGGTGTTCCCATATTTCTGGGACTTATGTATCTGCTTTTCTGGCTAACTTTTACCGTGGGCACGCCGCCGATGGAGTGGCTGGATGCTCTTTTCTCCTGGATTGGAAATTCGATCAGCCATACATGGTCTCCCGATTTCATGCCAGCCATGAGAGATCTGGTTATAAATGGAGTGATCAAGGGTGTTGGAGGAGTACTGGTTTTTGTGCCAAACATAATTCTGCTTTTCTTGGCCATTGCAATGCTTGAGGACTCCGGTTACATGGCTCGTACCGCATTTATTATGGACAACCTGATGCACAAGATAGGGTTGCATGGCAAAAGTTTCATTCCGCTTCTGACCGGTTTTGGTTGCACCGTTCCAGCTATTATGGCTACCCGCACTCTGGAGAGCCGGCGCGACCGGCTGACAACAATGTTTATCCTTCCGTTAATAAGCTGTGGTGCGCGACTGCCTATCTATACTCTGATTATAGCGGCATTCTTCCCTCCGGTATGGCGAGCTCCCATCCTATGGGGCATCTATCTCTCGGGTATCCTGCTGGCCATTCTTTTAGCCAAGCTGCTCAGAAAAAGCCTGTTGAAAGGAGACTCAGTACCGTTTGTAATGGAGCTGCCCCCCTATCGCAGGCCGACATTGAAGGGGCTTTTCCTACACACATGGGAAAAGGCATGGCTCTACATCAAAAAAGCCGGCACGGTTATTCTGGGAGTCTCAATTATTCTTTGGGCTCTGACAACCTATCCAAAAACAGAGGTCGACCACACTCTGCCGGTGGAACAACAGCGAGCCATCCAGCTCTCCAACACCTTTGCCGGAAGAGTTGGACGAGCCATGGAACCGGCGATCAAACCACTTGGATTTGACTGGAAAATCGGCACCGCCATGATTGGCGCATTTGCAGCCAAAGAGGTTTTTGTGGCGCAACTTGGAATCGTCTATTCAGTGGGAGAGTCGGATGAAAACTCAATTCCATTGCGCGAAAAGCTGGCCAAGGCCTACTCGCCGCTGGTGGCAATCTGTATAATGGTATTCATGCTGATTGCAACCCCCTGCATGGCCACCATTGCCGCCACCCGGCACGAAAGCGGATCATGGGGATGGGCGCTCTTTCAGCTAGGTGGGTTGACAGCCCTCGCTTATGTCATTACCCTGATAATTTATCAAGTTGGCAGTCTGTTTGTTACGTAATATTGTTTCGCGCAGAGACGCAGAGCCGCAGAGGGGGGTTGGGTTGATGTTTTTACTCTGTGACTCTGTGTTGAAAATGTATTTATATCCATATTTTCTTTGTGATCTTTGTGTTGCTTTGTGGTTTCAAAAAGATCTATTCACCATAAAAATCAACGAAAAACCAGTTTCAGACATCAACAACTTACTTTTAACCTTGCCAATCCTGCGTGACAGCTGCAAGCTATGGCTCTGTTTTTTAAGTCCGAATGGGGAGAAAAAAACTAATGCGTTCAATGGAGATAAAATGCGACGGTTGCGGCACAACAGCTATGGTAAAACCGGAGCCGGTTTACGATGGCTTCAAAAAAACCGGCACTCAATATATTTGCCTGGAGTGCGGTAAGGTCTACCCCTCAGAGGAGGATACCCCCTTTGTGCAGACCATCAACAAACCATCCGTCTTCACTGACGATGACAAACCGGATATGATCTCTATATTCAGCGATGATGAGCGCCAGAAGTGCTGCGGATGGTGTAAACACTTTGTCCTCAACCCCTTCGCACAGCGTTGCGGCCTGACCAATAACGAAACCGAGGCAACCGATCTCTGCGTCCGCTTTGAAAAAAAAGAGGTAGAAGATGTGGAAAAGGCGAAGGCGGAGGTGAAGAAGAAGTTCTAAAGTTCTAGAGTTCTAAAGTTCTAACGCGGGCTTTGCCAGCAACCCAATAAATTCAGAGTTCAGAGTTTGGACTTCAGAGGTAACTACTTAGCCGCCCATCTTTTGAACTACAGCTGCTTTCAGCCGCCTGTCTGCGTGCTACGCACAGGCAGACAACTAAACGGGATTTGAGTGATAGTCGAAATTTCTGCAAGCTAATTACCCGTTTCGTCCACTGGATTATAGCCCCAAAATGCCGAGAGTTGACGGCTGTTATTAATTCCATTTTAGCAGCTATTCTCTCAACTCCTGTCGTAAAAAACAAGAAACTTAAGAGGCTATTCTCATAAGATGTTGAGAGAAAGCAACTAAAGCTAGCTTTGGAACAGTTGCAAACTCTCGACCTTTTGAGATGGAAAAGTAATATCAGCACTGTAGATCCCGATTTTATCGGGATTGTCCGGTTGGAAACCGGACCTGCTTTTACGAACAATATCTGTACTCCCTTATTTCCAAAACACGCAGTGTTTTTTTCTAAAGCTGCGGCGGCTAACACACAACGGAAAATTTAGAGAATATGGGTCCGTACATCACAAGCGCTTAGTTT